>Ga0209429_10000352_pt1 | contig 31646 bp, 29 predicted proteins | sample BarGraNGADG00212_3_FD_184493 | JGI IMG/M metagenome (GOLD analysis project Ga0209429, IMG submission 184493) | Arctic peat soil microbial communities from Barrow, Alaska - Barrow Graham LP Ref core NGADG0004-212 (SPAdes) (version 2) | ecosystem: Environmental > Terrestrial > Soil > Wetlands >... | reverse complement strand
TGCAGCGGCTCTTCGCGGAGGCCATCGCCGCCGAACTGGGCGTGGGCGCGACGGGCGCCGGAGGGGCGGCCGTGCCGGGCGCCGGGCCCGGCGCCCTCGTCATGCTCCACGACTACCACCTCTACGGCGTCGCGCCGCTGGTGCGCGCCGCCGTCCCGGGCGCCTTCATCCACCAGTTCGTGCACATCCCCTGGGCCCAGAGCGACGCTTGGCTCGTGCTCCCCAAGGACATGCGCACGGCCGTGTTTGCGGGCTTGCTCGGCAACGACGTCGTGGCTTTCCACACGCGCCACTACGCCGTGAACTTCCTGCAGGGCTGCCGCGACCTGCTCGACCTCGAGGTCGACGAGCGCCGCCTCGCGGTCGCCTACGGTGACCGCGAGGTGTGGGTGCGCGCCTACCCGGTGTCGATCGACTCCGGCGAACTGCGCAAGGCCGCCACGGCACAGCGGGTGGCGGCCGAGGAACGCAGCCTGCTCCGCCGCCGCCGGGAGTTCCTGCTGCTGCGCGTGGACCGCCTCGACCTCAGCAAGAACATCATCCGAGGGTTCGTCGCCTTCGACCGCTTCCTCGACCTGCACCCCGAGTTCAAGGACCGCATCACCTTCCTCGCCCTGCTGCAGCCGTCACGCGAGGACGTGGAGGAGTACGTCGTCTACCGCGAGCGCGTGACGCGCGCCGTCGAGCAGATCAACACCAAGCACGGCAACACCGACTGGATGCCCATCGATCTGCGCATCGAGGACAACTTTCCGCAGACGCTGGCCGCCTACCGGCACTACGACGCCCTGATGGTCAACGCCATCTTCGACGGCATGAACCTGGTGGCCAAAGAAGGGCCGGTGGTCAACACGCGCGACGGCGTGCTCATCCTCAGCGAGAACACGGGGGCCTTCGAGGAGCTGGGCATGTTCGCCGTGGCCGTCAACCCGTTCGACATCGAGCAGCAAGCCGCGGCGATCTACGAGGCCCTGACGATGCCGGCCGCCGAGAAGCGCGCCCGCGGCGAGGCCATCCGCGGCGTCGTCGACTGCAACAGCATCGAGAAGTGGGTGCGCGCGCAGTTCGACGACATCGCCGCGAAGCTCTCCGGCGGCGGGTGACGCCCTGGGGCCCTCGCCGGCTGCCCGCGGGCAGCCGGCGCACCCGCTCCCGCCGCGCCTCAGGCGTGCGGGTAGATGGCCAGCAGGACGACGCAGTACACGAGGAACGCGCCGGCGACGCCGGTCACCGCCAGGCCGCACGCCCCTGATGCGGAAGCGCTGGCCAGTGGCCAGTAGGAACAGCACGGCCGCCAGGATGACGGTGACTCTCACGTAGTCCTCGCCGACGCCGCTGTCGTGCACGCCCTCGTTGAACGCCTCGGTGGCCTGGTCGACCAAACCCTGCGCCTGCTCCGCCAGCGGGTCCTTGTACTCGGGCATGTAGCGCGGCCCGGGCGGCGCGCCGGGCTTGTTGAGCGGGTCGAGCTTCAGCCAGGCGTCGAAGGCGACCTTGTACTCCGGGGTGAACCGGCGGGAGAGGACGCCCGCGAGCTTCGCGTCGCCCCCCGTGTACGCCTGAGGCCAGGCGGTGAACGTGCTGGTGTCGTAGAGGAGCGTCTCGTTGGCCGTGAGCTTGATCTCGCTGCTCTGCACGCGCAGCCTGGACGAGGTCGCGTAGGCCTTGGCGCTCTCACCGTCCTACTTGGCGGCCTGGTAGCCGCTGAGCCCGGTCGAGAGGGCGACGATAGCGAGGAGGAGCGCCTCGAGTATCTCGATGGTCTCGATGCGCCGGCGGCTGGGCTCGCCGTGGTTCTCGTGCCCGCCGTGTTCTCTCAGATGCTGCGCGATCTCGAGGTTGGTGTTGCTTTCGGCCATGCTTGCTCCGCTCTGTGGTCGTCCCCTCTGCTTCGGCGCCGCAGGGCGCCGTGTGCGGGACATCGTGGTACGCGCGAGCGTGCGGCGAAACGCGGCGCCGGGTCAGGCGTGCTGGCCGCAGCGCTCGCGCGCCAGGCTGAGGTACTCCTCGGCCACGTCGATGCCGATGGCGCGGCGGCCCAGCTGCCGAGCCACGAGCATCGCCGTCCCGGTGCCGCAGAACGGGTCGAGCAGCACCCCACCGGCCGGGCACGTGGCGAGGATGGGGATGCGGCAGATGTCGGCCGGGAACGGCGCGAAGTGCGCTTCCCGGCCCTGTGTGTCCTCAGGCATGATGTCCCAGACGTCGCCGGGCTTGGCGCCGCCGGGGTGGTAGCGGAGGAAGTAGAAGCCGCGCTCCTGCAACTCGCGGGCGCGGCCCGATACCGCCGTCTCGTCTGAGTGCGTCGTGCGCTGCTGGCCGCGCACGACCATGCGAAAGTCGGCGAGGCGGCCGGCGCCGACCTCCGCCAGCATCCCGTCGAGGGCGGCCCCTGCCGCCTCCTTCTCCGCCGCGCTCAGCGCCGTCGACAGTTCGATCTGCCGCCGGTAGCGCACGCCGCGCACGCCGGTGGCCGAGACGACGGCGCCGCCGACCACACGCGCCGCGCGCGGCGCGTGCCGCACGGCGTCGGCGTCGTAGTAGTAGCCCTTGGGCTGCGCGACGAAGTGGAACAGCAGCTCGTGCACGTTGCGCAGCCGGTCGCGGCTGTTGTCCGGCCCGCCCTTGACCTTGTGCCACACGACGCTGTTGCGCAGCGTCCAGCCCTGCTCGTCGGTGAGGTGGAAGGCGACCCGCCAGGGGATGCCCAACTGGCGCTTGCCGCGGTACGTGTCGCCGAGGTTGAGCCAGAGCGAGCCCGCGGGCTTCAGCACCCGGCGCAGCTCGGCGGTGACGGCGCCGAGGGCGGCCACGTAGTCCTGCCAGCGGCCCTCGGCGCCGATGCCGCCGCCGGCGTAGCGGCGGTGGCCAAAGTACGGCGGGCTGGTGAGGCAGCAGTCCACGGAGGCGTCGGGGAACAGGCGCAGCGTCTCGAGGGCGTCACCGCAGAGGAAGAGCGGCTGCGGGTCGTGGCCCGCCAGATACTCCGTCAGGCGGGCCGCCGCCGGGCTGTGGTCGCCCGCCGCCGCGTCGCCCGACGCGCCGCCCAGCGCCCGGCTCACGCCTCGAGGACGCGCCGGTAGATCGCCTCGTAGTCGGCGACCATGCGCTCCACGGTGAAGCGCTCCTCCACCGTGCGCCGGCAGACGGCGGGGTCGATCTCGCCGACGCGGCCCACCGCGGCGACGAACTCCTCGAAGGTGTCGCAGACGAAGCCGGTCTTGCCGTCGTCCACGACCTCGGGCGCCGAGCCCTGGCGCAGCGCGACGACCGGAGTCCCCGTGGCCATGGCCTCGATCATCACGAGGCCGAAGGGCTCGGGCCAGGTGATGGGGAAGACGAACGCCTTGGCGTGCGCGAACAGCTCGCGCTTGCGCGCGTCGCTGACCTCGCCCTCGTAGACGATCTGCTCGCCGTCGATGAGCGGTTCTACTTTCTCCTCGAAGTAGTCGCGGTAGGGCTCCTGGAGAACGCCGGCCATGATGAGTCGGTGGCCCGTGCGCCTGGCGGCCTCGATCGACAGATGGAAGCCCTTGGCTTCGCACACCCTCCCGAAGGCGAGCAGGTAGTCGTCTTTCTGCGGCGTGTACGGCCACTGCTCGACGGCGATGGCGTTGTAGGCGAGGCCGGCCCAGTTCATGCCGGCCGGCCCCATCGACTGCTGGTACTCGCTGATGCCGATGTAGGCGACCTCGTTCTGGAACTGCTCGTAGAAGCCGTAGGCCTGCGCGTCGAAGGCGCAGTGCACCGTGTGGACCATGGGCGCGGCCAGGTAGCGGCTGAAGGCGATGCCGAGGAAGCCGGAGTGGTCGTGGATTAGGTCGAACCGGTCCTGCTCGATGTCGGCGAAGGCGAACGACACGTGGCGCGCGTCGTAGCTCGTCTGGCCCAGCACCTCGGGCATCTGCCGCGGGAAGAGGGCGCAGAGCTCGGCGGCCGTGTGGGAATCGCCGGTGGCGTACAGCACCACCTCGTGCCCCCGTGCGACGAGGCCGTCGCAGAGCTGCTGCACGACCCACTCCGTACCGCCGTAGCTGGCGGGCGGGACGGTGATCCACGGTGGGGCGATCTGGGCGATGCGCATGCCGGCATTGTATAGGACGTCGCCCGTGCTGCCGACGTTCTTCAGCCCGGGGTCTGTCCAACCCCGGCTCCGTGAGGGTAGAGTGTCGGCGATGATCCTGTACCTCGACTGTGCGAACGGCGTCAGCGGCGACATGCTCGTGGCCGCGCTGCTCGCCGTCTCCGGAGCGCGGCCGGACGACCCCGGCCCGCTCGACGACGTCGTGCGGCCAGCGCTGGCCGCCGCCGGCATCGACCCGCGGCTGGTCGCCATCGAGGAAGTGCGCCGGGGCGGCTTCACGGCGCTCTCGTTCAGGGTCTCGGACGGCCCCGGCTTCGCCACCTTCGACGAGCTGATCATGTCGATGTACGCGTCGGACCTGGAGCAGCCCGTGGCCGACGCCGTCGCCTCTGTCGCCGAGCGCATGGCGGCCGCCGAGGCCGAGGTCCACGGCCGCGACGAGGAACACCTGCACGAACTCAGCAGCATCGACACGGCCATCGATCTGATCAGCGCCGTGGCGCTCCTGCACCGCCTCGCGCCCGAGCGCGTCGTGGCCTCGCCGCCGGCGCTCGGCGACGGCTCGGTCGAGACGGCGCACGGTGTGCTGCCGGTGCCGGCGCCGGCCGTGCTGTCCCTGCTTGCAGGGTTGCCCACGGCCGGCGGACTTACGGCGCCCGGTGGGCAGCCGCTGGGCGAGCTCACGACGCCCACCGGCGCCGCGCTGCTCGCCCACTTCGCGGAGGAGTTCACGGGTCTCCCGGCGGGTCGCATCGAGTTCACGGGCTACGGTGCCGGGGCGCGCGACGTCCCCGGCCGGCCGAACGTGCTGCGCGCCGTCGTCGTCGAGCCGCCGGACGTCGGAGAGGCGAGCCAGGGCGCCGACGCCGCGGACGCCGGGGCGGACGCCGCCTTCGGCGGCCACGGCCCCGGCGATCACGTGCTGCTCGAGACCAGCATCGACGACCTGAGCCCGGAGCTGGTGGCGCACGCCGCCGACGCGCTTCGCGAGGCCGGCGCTGTCGACGTGTGGATGAGCCAGGCGCTCATGAAGAAGGGCCGCCCCGGCGTCGTGCTGCACGTGCTGGCCGCCGCGGCGGACCGCGACCGCCTGGCCGGTCTCATCTTCGCCGAGACCTCGACGTTCGGTCTGCGCGTGGTGCCGTGCGGGCGCCTGTACGCGGAGGAGCGGCACGAGACGATCAGGATCGGCAAGCTCAAGGTGGCGGTGCGATTGGGCTTCGTGGACGGCAAGCTCGCCACCGTCTCGCCCGAGTACGAAGACGTGCGGCGCGTGGCCGCCGCCGTGGGGCGGCCGGCCAAGGTCGTGTACGAGGCCGCCCAGTCGGCGGCGCGCACGCGGTTCAGCGGCGCCTGAGGCCGGGGTCTGGGCGCCGTCCCGGCGCCCCCGTCCGCCCGGCCCTTCTCGCGCCCCTTGACCAAATTGACCCACGCGACCACACACCTGTACAATCCATCACAAGGAGCCGCTTCATCGTGCCACCCGGCACAGGCCTCCCCCCAGTGAGACGCGCGGTAGAGTGGAAACAAAGGAGGACGCGTTGACTTCTGCGAAGCCCATTCGCAAATCCCCGGTGCCGAGCGATATTGAGATCGCCCAGGCCGCCACCATGCAGCCGATCCAGGCGATCGCCGAACAGGCGGGCATCCTGGAAGACGAGCTCGAGCTGTACGGCCGCTACAAGGCCAAGATCGACTACTTGGGGCTGCTCGCGCGCCTCAAGGACAAGCCCGACGGCAAGATCATCAACGTGACCGCCATCACACCTACGCCGCTGGGCGAGGGCAAGACCGTCACCGCTATCGGGCTCACCGAGTCGATGAACGCTCTCGGCGTCGATACGATGCTCGCCCTGCGCGAGCCGTCGCTCGGCCCGGTCTTCGGCATCAAGGGCGGCGCCGCCGGCGGCGGGTACTCACAGGTCGTGCCGATGGAGGACATCAACCTGCACTTCACCGGCGACATCCACGCCGTCGGCACGGCCAACAACCTGCTCGCCGCCATGGTCGATACTCATCTCATGCACGGCAACGCTCTCGCGATCGACCCTCTGAGCATCTCCTGGCGCCGTGTCGTCGATCTGAACGACCGCGCCATGCGCCAGATCATCAACGGTCTGGGCGGCAGGCTCAACGGTATCCCCCGTGAGACGGGCTACGACATCACGGTCGCCAGCGAGGTCATGGCAATCCTCGGCCTCGCCACCAGCCTCAAGGACCTGCGCGAGCGCCTCGGCCGCATCACCTTCGGCTACAGCACCTCGGGCAAGCCGCTGACCGCCGACGACATCGGCGCCGGCGGCGCCATGGCGGTGCTGCTCAAGGACGCCATCAAGCCCAACCTCGTGCAGACCCTCGAGGGCAATGCCTGCCTCGTGCACGCCGGGCCGTTCGCCAACATCGCCCAGGGCAACAACTCGATCATCGCCGACAAGGTCGCCATGAAGCTGGCCGACTACCTCCTCACCGAGTCAGGGTTCGGCGCCGACCTTGGTTCCGAGAAGTTCATGGACATCATCTGCCGCCACGGCGGGTTCGTGCCGAGCTGTGTGGTCATCACCTGCACCATGCGCGCCCTCAAGATGCACGGCGGGCTGCCGGTCGACGCCGAGCTGCTCAAGGCCGAGAACAACGCCGCCCTCGAGAGGGGCTGCGAGAACCTCGCCAAGCAGGTCGAGAACATGAAGCTCTTCGGCATCCCCGTGGTGGTCACGATCAACCGCTTCGCCTTCGACCGCGACAGCGAGGTCGAGATCGTGCGCAAGGAGGCCATCGCGGCCGGCGCCGAGGACGCCGTGCCGATCAACGTCCACGCGCTGGGCGGCGACGGTGGCCAGGAGGCGGCCGAGATCGTCAAGGCGGCCGCTGACAAGGGCGGCGACTTCAAGTTCCTCTATCCGCTCGAGGCCTCCATCAAGGAGAAGATCGAGACCATCGCCACCAAGGTCTACGGCGCCGACGGCGTGGACTACCTGCCCCAGGCCGAGGCCAAGATCAAGCAGTTCACGGAGCAGGGCCTGGACAAGCTGCCGCTGTGCATGGCCAAGACGCACCTGTCGCTCAGTCACGACCCGGCGCTCAAGGGCCGGCCGCGCGGCTACCGCGTGCCGATCCGCGACATCAGGCCGGCCACCGGCGCCGGGTACCTGTACCCGCTGCTCGGCGAGATGAGCACCATGCCCGGCCTGGCCAAGCGGCCGGCTGCCGTCGACGTCGACATCGACGTCGAGACCGGCCGCATCATCGGCCTGTTCTGAGAACCTGAGGAGCGACCCCGGGGCGCCGGCCGCCTGGCGGCGCCGGCGCCCCGCGGCCCCTGCGGTCCTACATCGGAGGTACACGGTGAGCGAGGCTCCAACCATCTACTCGAGCGAACCGCTGCAGGTCTACCTCGACGACGCGGCGAGCAAGAAGCCGGCGCCCGGCGGCGGCAGCGTCTCGGCCTGCGCCGGGGCGCTCGGCGCCGCTCTCGTCGGCATGGTCTGCAACCTCACCCGCGAACGCGAGAAGTTCGCCGACGTCGAGACCGAGATCGTCACGCTGGTCGAGGCCGCCGAGGCGGCGCGCGCCCGTCTCGAGCAGCTCCTGCAAGAAGACACGACCGCCTACAACGGCGTGATCGCCGCCTACAAGATGCCGAAAGAGACCGAAGAGGAACAGGCGGCGCGCACGGCGGGCATCCAGGCCGGCCTCATCGTCGCCGCCGACGTGCCGCTCGAGATCTGTCGGGTGGCCGTCGAGGTCTGCCGCCTCGCCAAGGTCGCGGCCGGCATCGGCAACCCGCAGGCGGTCACCGACGCCGGCATCGGCGCCATCCTCGGCGAGGCCGCCGTGGTGGGCGCCGCGCTCAACGTGAAGATCAACCTCGGGTCCATCAAGGACGAGGCCTACGTCGCGAAGGCGGCGGCCGAGATCGAGGCGATCCAGGCAGAGGCCGCGGCGCTCCGCGCCGAGACTCACGAGATCACGCTCTCCAGGCTCTGACCAACCCCCGACGACTCACGAGAGGGACGCCATGGCAGCTCAGATCATCGACGGCAAGGCGATCGCCGAACAAGTACGCGAAGAGATCAAGGCCGAGGTCGCCAAGCTGGCGACCAGCGGCGTGAAGCCCGGCGTCGCCACCATCCTGGTGGGCGACGACGGCGGCGCGCAGTTCTACCGCGGCCAGATCGAGAAGAACACCGGCACGGTCGGCTTCAACTACTACAACAGCACGTTGCCCGACGGCACCAGCGAGGAAGAAGTCCTCGCCCTCATCGACAAGCTCAACAACGACGCCCACGTGCACGGCATCCTGGCGCTCATGCCGATGGCCGGCGGCATCGACCAGAACAAGGTCTTCAACGCCATCTCCCCGGTCAAGGACCTCGACTGCGTCAATCCGGCCAACATCGGTCACGCGCTGCTCGGCGACCAGCTGTTCGCGCCGGCGACCCCCTCGGCCTGCATCGAGATCCTCGACCGCGAGGGCGTGGAGCTGCAGGGCCTCGACGTCACCATCGTCAACCACTCCAACATCGTCGGGAAGCCCGTCGCGCTGCTCTGTCTCAACCGCAACGCCTCGGTCCACGTCGTGCACGTGTTCAGCAAGGACGTGCCCGCCGCCTGCCGCGAGGCCGACGTCCTCATCAGCGCGGCGCCGGTACGCAACCTCATCAAGAAGGACATGGTCAAGCCGGGCGCCGTGGTGATCGATGTCACCACCATGCGCGGCGACGACGGCAAGCAGGTTGGGTCCCTCGAGTTCGAGGCCGTCTGCGAGGTCGCCGGGCGCGTCACCCCGGTGCCCGGCGGTGTCGGCCCGGTGACGAACGTGATCCTGCTGAAGAACGCGCTTGTCGCCTGCAAGGCGCAGAGCGCGATCGCATAGCAGCCGAGCGGAGCAACGCTTCGGGGCGACCGCACATTGATGTATCCTTTTCCTTACTACTGATGGTGAATACGCTCGTAACCTTCACGCCCCGCGTGGGTCCCCGCGCTATCGGTCTCCCGCGTGCCAGGCCGGGCCTGCCATCTCGTGCACGAGATGGGCGTCTTCGAACCGGAGGATCATTATGCCGCGTCGTGTGCTGACCCCCGAGCGCGAGCTCGAGGGCCGGGAGGGAAAGGACTCCTCACTCGATCTCGCGCCGCTCGCGCAGATCGTCGCCGAGCGCTACGTATCGTCAGGCGACCTCATCCCCGTCCTCCAGGGAGCCCAGCGCCACTTCGGCTACGTGCCCGATGAGGTCGTCACCGAGATCGCACGTCTCACGGGCTTGCCCGCGTCGCGCGTCTACGGCGTGATCACGTTCTACGCTCAGTTCTCTACCGTGCCGAGCGGGCGGCACAAGATCTACGTCTGTCAAGGGACCGCATGCCACGTCCGCGGAGGGCACGGCGTCCTGCGCGCGGCCGAAAGCGAGCTCGGCATCAAGGCCGGCACGACGAGCGACGACCTGGAGCACACGCTCGAGACTGTCGCCTGTCTGGGGGCTTGCTCGCTCGCTCCGGTGATGACCGTCGACAGCCAGTACTTCGGCAGGCTGACAGGCGCCAAGGTGGCGGCGGCGCTGGAACAGATCGGCGGTGACGGTGGTGGGTCCGATGACGACTGACTCCGATACGCTCCACCTGCCGTCGCGTCGGCTGACCTCGGTCGCGGCGCTGCAGAAGTATCGTGAACGGGCGCGTGCTCGTCCGGAGGCCCACAAGACCGTGCGCGTATGCATGGACACCGGCTGTCGCGCGGGTGGCGGGGAAAGCATCATGCGCGCCTTTGAGCGTGAATTCGAGCACCGCGGCCTCAGGGGTTCGGTGGCCGTCCGGGCGACGGGCTGTCACGGATTCTGCGCTCGCGGTCCGGTCGTGGTCGTCGACCCGGAGGGTGTCTTCTACCAGATGGTCGAGCCGGGCGATGTCCCCGATATCGTCGCCCAGACCATCGTCCGCGGCGAGGTCGTCTCGCGTCTGACCTACCACGGCGCCGACGGCTGCCCGTGTCTGCGGCAGCCGGACATCCCGTTCTTCTCCGGGCAGAAGCGCGTGGTGCTGCGCAACTGCGGCACGATCGACCCGACGGACATCGACGCCTACATCGCGCGGGGCGGGTATGAGGCCCTGGCCAGGGCTCTCGAAGCGATGTCACCCGCTGATGTACTCGAGACGGTCAAGGCGAGCGGGCTGCGCGGCCGCGGCGGCGCCGGCTTCCCGACGGGGCGCAAGTGGGAGCTCGCGGCCGCACAGCACGGCGACAAGAAGTACGTGATCTGCAACGCCGACGAAGGCGACCCCGGGGCGTTCATGGACCGCGGGCTCCTGGAGGGCGACACTCACGCCGTGATCGAGGGCATGTTGATCGGCGCTTACGCAATGGGCGCCGACGACGGGTACGTCTACTGCCGCGCGGAGTACCCCGGCGCCATCAAGCATCTCGGCATCGCTCTGAACCAGGCCGAGGAGCGGGGGCTGCTGGGCGACGACATCCTCGGCAGCGGGTTCAGCTTCCACCTCCAGGTGAAAGAAGGCGCCGGAGCCTTCGTGTGCGGCGAGGAAACGGCGCTGATCGCCTCGATCGAGGGCCGCCGGGGCATGCCGCGCGCGCGGCCGCCCTACCCGGCGGTCGCCGGCCTGTGGGGCAAACCGACCAACATCAACAACGTCGAGACCTGGGCCAACGTCCCGTTGATCATCGTCAACGGGGCCGAGTGGTACCGGACGATGGGGACCGAGAACAGCCCGGGCACCAAGGTCTTCTCCCTGGCCGGCAAGCTGAACAACACCGGCCTCGTCGAGGTGCCGATGGGCGTGACCCTGCGCGAACTGATCTTCGACATCGGCGGCGGCATCACGCGCAATCGGCATTTCAAGGCCGTCCAGATGGGTGGTCCGTCCGGAGGCTGCCTGAGCGAACAGCATCTCGACTTGCCGGTCGACTACGACTCGCTCCGCAACGCCGGCGCGATCATGGGCTCAGGCGGCGTGATCGTGATGGACGAGACGACGTGTATGGTTGACCTGGCCCGGTTCTTCGTCAACTTCACGCAGGCCGAGTCGTGCGGCAAGTGCGTGCCGTGTCGGCTGGGCACCAGGCGCATGCTGGAGATCCTCACCCGCATCACCAACGGTGAGGGCACCATGGACGATCTCGACCGCCTCGAGAAACTCGCCCTTACGGTCAAGGCGACGAGTCTGTGCGGGCTCGGCCAGACTGCTCCCAACCCAGTGCTGTCGACGCTCAAGTACTTCCGCCACGAGTACGAGGCCCACATCCTCGACAAGCACTGTGCGGCTTGTCAGTGCGAGGGCTTGGTCAAGGCTCCCTGCAATCACACCTGTCCGGCGGGGGTCGACACGTCGAGCTATCTCGCTCTGGTGGCCGCGGGGCAGTTCAAGGAGGCCATGGCGGTGCACATGGAGCGCAATCCGCTGCCCAGCATCTGCGGCCGCGTGTGCCATCATCCCTGTGAGTCGATGTGCAAGCGCTCCGAGCTCGATGACGCCGTCTCGGTGGCGGCTGTCAAGCGCTTCATGGGGGACATCGCTCCCTCGGCTGAGATCGTGCGTCCTCGGCCCCCGGATCAGGTGAAGCGTGTGGCAGTGGTCGGCTCTGGTCCCGCGGGGCTTTCGTGCGCCTACCAGCTCGCTCTGGGCGGCTTTCCCGTCACCGTGTTCGAGGCCCTGCCCGTGGCCGGCGGGATGCTTGCCGTCGGCCTGCCGGCGTTTCGTCTGCCCAAAGACGTCGTGGCACGCGAGATCGAGGCCATTGCCGGGCTCGGCGTGGAGATACGGCTCGGCGAGGCTCTCGGGCGCGACTTCTCGCTCGGCTCACTCCTGGCGGACGGTCACGAGGCGGTCTTCCTGGCTTTGGGCACGCACGTCTCGAACCGCCTGGGGGTCGAGAACGAGGACGTGCCGGGTATCCTGCCCGGCATGGAGTTCCTCCGAGACGTCAACCTCGACAGCGGTGCTTCGGTCGGCGACAGGGTGGTCGTCGTCGGTGGAGGTTCTGTCGCCATGGACTCGGCCCGGTGTGCGCTCCGCTTGCAGGCGATCGAGGGCAGGGAACGTGATGTGACGCTGGTCTACCGGCGCTCTCGCGACGAGATGCCGGCCTACGAATGGGAGATCGTGGAGGGCGATGAAGAGGGCCTGAGGTTCGAGTATCTGGCGGCTCCAGCCCGCGTCCTGGTCGGCGACGACGGTCGGGCCACCGGGCTCGAGTGCGTGCGTATGGAGCTGGGCGAGCCTGACGAGAGCGGACGTCGCCGCCCCTGTGCGGTCTCTGGCTCGGAGTTCGTCATCCCCTGCGACACGATCATCCCGTCCATCGGTTTGTCGGTCGATCTGAGCTGGTTGTCCGACGAACTCGCGCTCAGCCCGCGGGGGACGATAGCGGCGGACAGGGTGGAGTTCCGGACGTCCCATCCCAAGGTGTTCGCCGGCGGCGACGCAGTGCGGGGCCCATCGACCCTTATCGAAGCGATCAGCGACGGCCAGCAGGCCGCCTTCGTGATCGAACGCTTCCTGACCGGCGCCAGTGCGCGGGAGGAACACCTGCGCACGATCCAGGAAGCCCGGAGGGTGCCGCGCTACGTGCCGCTCGACCGCCTCGAGGAGGAGATCCCGCGCGTGGCGGCTGAGCTCGTTCCCGCCGACGCACGCGTGAGGAGCTTCGCCGAGGTCGTGCAGACGATCACTGCCGAGCAAGCCTGTCGCGAGGCTGGTCGCTGTCTGCGTTGCGATCTCGAACACTGACGCCTCGGAGACCCAGGGTAGTCGAGCGAGCCAGCACTTAAGGCCAACCAGGGCGGCGCCCCCGGAAGGGGGCGCCGCCTTTGCTCTCGTCTCGCTCTCGTCATCTGGTCGTGGCCATCGTGGCGCGATGGTGGATAACTAATGCTTGCAGTTCATCCGCTGAGCTACCGAAGGGGGCGGATGGCACACGAGATGAGGTGACGCACGCCAGGTTTGCGCCGGGCGCCCATCGCAGACCTCCGGCGCCAGCACTCAAAGGGGGGAGTGCGGCGGACTAGCATTCGCGCGCAAGGCCAGCGGCTTGGTGCGCGGCCTCTCGATGGTCGACGCCTTCGCCGTCGGCATGATGAACCAGGGCATCACGCCCAGCATCTGGACGATGATCACCTGGGGGCTGGGCACCTACCTCAGCGGTAACCTTTTCTGGGCGAGCATCATCTCGCTGGTCCTGGTCGGCTTCGGCTTCCCGCTGGTGTGGGGCATCCTGTCCGGCAGCATGCCGCGCTCGGGCGGTGAGTACATGTGCAACTCGCGCATCATCCACCCGATCGTCGGCATCGCCGAGAGCTTCGGCAACGCCTTCGTGATGATCTTCTGGGTGTACGTGCTGGCGCCGTGGATCGCCGACCCCGGCCTCGTCATCATCGCCGAGTACCAGGGCTGGACCTGGCTCTACGACAGCGCCGCCGGCACCTTCTTCGGCGGCCTGAGCTACGAGTGGGGCGTCTTCGTCGTCGCGACGATCGCCAACGTGCTCGCCGTGCTCACGATGATCTTCGGGGTCAAGATCTTCGCCAGCATCCAGAAGGTCATCATGATCTTCGCCCTGGGTGGCGCCGTCGTGGTCACGGGGGCGATCATGTTCAGCAGCAAGACGGCGTTCGCCGCCAAGTGGGACGTCCTGGCTGAACAGTACGGCTCCCTGAAGTACGCCGAGGTCGTCCCGGCCGTGTCGAAGGCCATCGGCGAGGCGGGGCCCACCAGTTCGACCTTCTACGGCACCCTGGGCGTCATGGTGGCCGGTTCGTGGCTCTTCGCTTACGCCTACTTCTGCGTCTTCGTGGCCGGCGAGGTCAAGCGCCCCGACAAGACCCTGATCGGCGCCAACTTCTTCGCCATCCTGGTGCCGGCGGTGCTGATGATCTGGACCGCCCTGTCGATGTACAACACCATGCCGTTCGATTTCATCTCGGCGACGGCGCGGATCGACAACAACGGCGGGATCGAGGGCTACAACATGCCCTTCCTGCCGAGCTACATGAGCCTCGCCTACGTGGCTCACTCGAACTGGTTCGTGGCCATCTGCGCCGGCGGGTCCTACATGCTGTTCTGCTTCTGGTACGTGGCCCTGAGCTATCTCGCCTTCCCGCGCATCATCTTCGCCTGGGGCATGGACCGCATGGGTCCCAAGTGGTTCACGTCCATCAACCCGCGCTGGGCGAGCCCGGTCAAGAACTACATCCTCTGCTTCGTCCTCTGCCAGGCCGCCATCGCACTCTACTCGTTCTGGCTGGGCAGCTACATGCAGGGCCTCACGGTCACGGGCATGGAGATCGTCTCGGTGTGGGGCATCACCACCGTCGCGGCGCTCATCTTCCCCTACGTGAAGCGCTCCAACAGCATCTGGGGATCGTCGCCCTACAAGACCTGGAGGTTCCTCGGCGTCCCGCTCGTCAGCTGGGGCGCCGCTGTCTCCCTCGTGTACCTCGGCATCCTCTTCTACTTCCTTATCTTCACCCCGGAGATGCGCGACTCCAACGGCCAGTCGTGGATCCTGTACGGCATCGTCTGGATCATCGGTGTCCTCTGGTACTTCTACTGGGCGGCGCGCAGCAAGAAGGTCGGCGTCGACGTCGGCATGACCTACGGGGAGCTGCCGCCGGAGTGATCCCCGGACATCCCGCTGCCGTCTGCGCTGCCCCCCGCCCGTCGCCCGTGGGCGGCCGGTCCTGGCCCCGGGCGACGAGGATGCGAAGTGGTGATTCGGCTGAACGGCCGAAACAGGCTGCGCGACGGCACATCCGCCGGCTCTCCGTCGGATGCGGAGAGATGTATGTAGGATTCGGCACCGTGCGAACTTCGCGGATTGCCGAATCCTACCAAAAGCGCCCGGCTCTTGACATTTTCCGACGCTGGGTATCGAAATACCCTATCGAATGGGCGCAGACCAGGGGGGTCAGGGTGCCGTATGCTCTCGACGCGATCGATCGCAGCATCGTGTCGCTTCTTCTTGAGGACGGCCGCATCTCGTCGGCCGAGATAACACGACGCATCGGGCACGTGTCCGAGCGCGCCGTGCGCTACCGCATCGAGCGGCTGGTGCGCTCGGGCGTGATCCGCATCAGCGCCATCGTCAACCCTCAGGCGGTGGGTTTCGCCGTCATCGGCGACGTGCTCATCGAAGTCGCCCCCGGCAAGCTGCAGGACGTCGCCGCGCAGCTCGTGGAGTTCCCGACCGTCAGCTACGTGGCCGGTTCCGTCGGCGAAGGCGACCTCAGTGTCCAGGTGTACGCGCGCGACACCGAGGAGCTTCTGCGCTTCGTCAACGAAGTCATCGGCAAGGTCCCTGGAGTCACCCGCACCAAGCTCGCGATGGTGCCGTGGAAACTCAAGGATGTCTATCAGTGGCAGGTGCCTGTGGAGGCCGCTGAAGAAGGGAGGGCGATCGGCTGAGGCGTTAGCGTTCCCGTGTCTCTGACCATCAACCCGCGTAACGCTGCCCGGGGGCCCCACGGCGGCGAGACCCGGAACCAGCAAGGGGGAAATGTGGCAGAAGAACTAGCCTTTGCCCGCAAAGCCAGCGGCCTCGTCCGCGGCCTCTCCATGTGGGACGCCTTCGGCGTCGGCTTCATGAACCAGGGGCTCACGCCCTCCATCTGGGTCATGACCAGCCTGGGCGTCGGCGTCTACCTCGGTGGTAACCTCATCTGGGCCACCATCATCTCGATGATCCTCGCCGGCATCGGCTTCCCGATCGTATGGGGCGTGCTCGGCGGCTCCATGCCCCGTTCGGGCGGGGAGTACATCTACAACTCGCGCATCATCCATCCCCTCGTGGGCATTGGCGAGTCGTTCGGTAACGCCTTCGTGTGGATCATGTGGATCTACGTGCTGGCGCCGTGGATGGCCGACCCGGGCATGGTGATGATGTCCCAGTTCATGGGCTGGTCGTGGCTCTACGATTCCGCCAACAGCACGTTCTTCGGCGGGATCAGCTACGACTGGGGCGCGTTCATCATCGCCTCCGTCGCCAACATCATCGCCTTCCTGTTCGTGGTGTTCGGCATCAAGTGGTTCGCGCGCATCCAGAAGGTCGTCATGGTCGCCGGCATCGGCGGCTGCGCCGTGCTGCTGGCCGCCATCTGTTTCTACAACAAGGCCGACTTCGTCGCCGGCTGGAACAGCATCGCGCAGCAGTACGGTTCGCTGGATTACAACGGGTTCCTCGCCGCCGTCAATGCCGAAGCCGGTCAGACCATGCCCAGCACCTGGAACTGGTTCGACACCTTCGGTGTCATGGTCGCAGGCTCGTGGCTCTTCGCCTACAGCTACTGCATCACCTTCATCGCCGGCGAGGTCAAGCGCCCGGACAAGACCATCATCCTGTCCAACCTGTTCGCCATCATTGTGCCCGGCGCGTTCATGCTCTGGGCCGCCTTCGGCCTCTATCACATGGTGGAGTTCAACTTCTTCTCCGCCACGCAGTACGTCGACAATGCGGGCACAACGCTGGGCGACAAGTACACCGTGCCGTGGAGCCCCAACTTCCTCGGCCTGCTGGCCATGGTCAACCAGAACAAGGTCATCCTGTTCATCGCCGTGATGTCGTTCCTGGCGTTTGACCTCTGGTGGGTCACGCTGTCGTACCTTGCCTTCCCGCGCATCATATTCGCCTGGGGCATGGACCGCATGGGTCCCAAGTGGTTCACCGACATCAACCCGCGCTTCGCCAGCCCGGTGAAGAACCACATCCTGTGCTTCATCCTCGGCCAGATCATGATCGGCGTGTACATCTTCTGGAAGAACGAAGCTATGCAGGGCCTTGCCGTCACCGCTCTCGAGATCTTCTCGGTGTTCGGTGTCACGGCCATCGCCGCTCTGCTCTTCCCCTACGTGAAGCGCTCCAAGGGCATCTGGGACGCCTCGCCGTACAAGACGTGGAAGCTTGCCGGCATCCCGGTAGTGACGATCGGCGCCATCGTCGACTTGATCTACCTGGGCATCCTGGCCTACTTCTTCTTCTTCCTGCCCGACCCGGCCAAGCGCCTCGAGGGCTTCACCACCGACACGGCCATCCTCATCGCGGTGACGTGGATCGCGGGTATCATCTGGTACCTCTTCTGGAAGCAGCGCAGCAAGAGCGTGGGCGTCGACGTGTCGATGACCTACGGGGAGTTGCCGCCTGAATAACGTAGCAGTACCGCAAGGGGCGGGAGCTCCCGCTCCCGCCCCTTACTTTCCCTGGAGTGTGCAGATGATCAAACTATTCTTCGTCACCGACATCCACGGCTCGAACGTGTGCTACCGGAAGTTCCTCAACGCGCTTCCGATCTACGGCGCCGACGTGGCCGTCCTGCTCGGTGACCTCACCGGCAAGGTCCTGGTGCCGCTCGTCGAGAAGGGCAACGATTCGTGGGAGTGCACCGTCATGGGGCAGCACCGCGACATCGTCACCAAGGACGAGCTCGCCGACATCAAGAAGGTCATCGAGAACGCCGGCTACTACTGGGTCCACCAATCGCGCGAGGAGTTCGATGACACGCGCAGCGACCCCGCGAAGATCGACGCGCTCTTCAAGAGCCTCGTCTTCGCGCGCGTGCAGGAGTGGCTCGACCTCGCCGACGAGCGCCTTGAGGGCAAGCCGTTCCAGATGTACATGTGCCCGGGAAACGACGACTGGTTCGTCATCGACGACATGATCGACAATGCCAAGCTCGTGCATCCCTGCGACAAGCGCGTCGTGCAGATCGACAACCACGAGATGGTCACCTCGTCGGCCTCCAACCCCACGCCGTGGGACACCCCGCGCGAGATGGATGAGGTGGCGCTCGAGGCCCATCTGCGCCAGCTCACCGAGCAGATCAAGAACCAGGAGACGGCGATCTACAACTTCCACGTGCCGCCATATGGCTACTCGCTCGACCTGTGCCCCAAACTCGACGAGAACCTCACGATGGCCGCCGACGAGAAGATCCACGTGGGCAGCCTCGGCGCCAAGAAGCTCATCGAGGAGAATCAGCCGCTGCTCGGCCTCTTCGGCCACATCCACGAGTCCCGTGGGGCACAGAAGGCCGGCCGCACGCTGCTCATCAACCCGGGCAGCGAGTACTCCGAGGGCATCCTCAAGGGCGTCATCATCATGCTCGACAAGAAGAAGGTGAAGGACTACGTCTTCACGTCCGGTTGATCGGCGCGTAGACTACGGGCTTCATCGAGACGCCGATCCCGAAGGGGGGCGATAGATGGGTCAGTTCATCCTGCCCAAGGACATCCCGCTCGACCGGTATCCCAAGCCCGAGGTCTTTCTGACCGAGGGTAAGCGGATCGCCGAGGCGGCGCAGCAGCGGGGCATCGTCATGCGAGTGATGGGTCCGCTGGCGCTGCACTACTACTTCCCGGAGCAGATCGACCTGTACGCCAAGCTCGAGCGCCTCGGTGACCGCTACTTCACCGATATCGACTACGCGACCTACGGCAAGACACGCAAGCATCTGGTGAAGTTCATGGAGTCGGTGGGGTACGAGTGCGACCTGCAGACCATGGCCATGACCGGCCAGACCCGCCACATCTACTTCGGCGGGGCAGTCCCCATGATCGACGTCTTCATCGACAAGCTCGACTACTGCCACGAGGTCAACTACGACGGCCGGCTCGAGTCCGATCCGTGGAGCGTGTCGCTGGCCGACATCCTGCTGCAGAAGCTGCAGATCTGGGAGATCAACGACAAGGACCTCAAGGACATCGAGTACCTGTTCACGGTCGCCGACTTCGGCGAGGACGAGACCAAGAAGGTCAACGTCGGCTATGTCGCCCGGCGGTTCGCCGACGACTGGGGCTTCTGGTACACGGGCACCACGAACCTCGATCGCGTGAAGGAGCATGTGGGCAACGTCGACGCCCTGAGCGACGACCAGAAGGCCAAGATCAGGCAGGTCGCCGACGAGGTGCGGGCGCGTATCGACCAGGAGCCCAAGACCAAGAAGTGGGAGAAGCGCGCCAAGAAGGGCGCCAAGAAGATCTGGTACAACACCGGCTTCTCCGACTGGTGATCCCGCCGGCGGGCAGCCCGTACGCGTCTCAGTGCGCGACCAGCTCCCCCTGACTGGCGAGCACGCGCACGTCGGCGAGCGTCGCGTCGAGACGCTCGAGCACCTTGTCCATCTGCTCGTAGGTGATCACGGCCGGCGGCTGCATGCGCAAGGTGAGGGAGTTGAACAGCGTCCCCCCGATGAGCACGCCGCAGCTGAAGAGGCCCTGGCTCACCGCGTAGCCGATGTCGGAGTTCCTGAACTGCATGCCGATGATCACGCCCACGCCGCGGACCTCCTTGAAGAGGTCGTCGTAGACGCCGGCGACCGCCAGCTCGTGGACGACCGCGACTCCTTTCGCGACTTCTTCGCGATCTTCCCGCACGTGCTCCTCGACGAGGAGCTCCGCTCGCGGGTCGCGGGTCTGTACGACTGGTACCGCGACCTCTACGCCGGCGGCATGGGAGGCGCCGGCGCCGAGACCGACGCGCGCCTCCGCGGTCTCGCCTCCCTGATGGTCGCCATGACCGACGGGCTCGCCGTCCAGAAGCTCCTCGACCCCGACGGCGTGGAGCTCGAGTCTCTGTTCGGCCTGTGGGAGGAGATCCTGCGTCGCGAGTTCCCCGGGACGGCAGAATGAAGACGCTCATTTACAGCACCTGAAGCGTGGTGTAGGCTCACCGCGTGTGTGCGGCGCCGCATGGGGGGCTCCGTCGGCCGCAAGGCCAGCACGAGGTTTTTTCGTAGGAGGGTGTCACTGTGGCGCAAGGGACCGTGAAGTGGTTCAGCAACGAGAAGGGGTACGGTTTCATCGAACGGGAAGACGGTGACGACCTGTTCGTGCACTACTCCGAGATCACCATGGACGGCTACAAGACGCTGGCCCAGGGGCAGAGGGTGGAGTTCGAGATCACCGAGGGCGACAAGGGGCTCCAGGCATCCACGGTAAGGCCCGTCGCCTGACGCACGCGTGCGCTCAGAAGGGGCCCGCCGGCTGGCGCAGCGGGCGGGCCCCTTTTCTTGTCCCCCCCGTATGGCTGGAGTAATATAGCCGTCCCGCTTTTGCGGCCCGTCGCAGGAGGAGCACACCATGATCGGTGAAGACGACGTCCGCTACGTCGCGAAACTCGCCCGTCTGCGTCTCGAGCAGGACGAGGTCGCCCGCATGACCGGCGAGCTGGCCAAGATCCTCGCTCACATCGACAAGATGAGCGAGCTCGACATGGCCGACGTACAACCCACCGCCCACGTCCTCGACGTGGTGAACGTCACCCGGCCCGACAAGCCTCGGCCGAGCCTTTCGCGCGCGGACGCCCTCCGCAACGCCCCGGCCGTGAGCGACGACTGCTTCCGCGTGCCGAAGATGGGCTGACGGTGACTGCTCTGGACCCGCTGCGGCTCACCGCCCGTGTCGCCAAGCGCCTGCTCGTCGACGGCGAGATCTCGTCGGCGGAGCTGGCCAAGGTCTACCTCGACCAGATCGCCGCCGTCGAGCCGCGGGTGCGCGCCTACATCCTCGTGACCTACGACAACGCCGCCAAGTACTCCACCAAGGTCGATCGCGAGATGCAGGCCATGCGCGGCCCGCTCGCCGGCCTGCCGATCGCCATCAAGGACAACATGGTCACGGAAGGCGTCACGACCACGTGCGCCTCCCGGATCCTGCACGACTACATGCCCGTGTACACGGCCACCGCCGTCCGCCAGGTGTGGGACGACCACGTCGTGATGCTCGGCAAGACCAACCTCGACGAGTTCGCCATGGGTTCTTCCACCGAGAACTCGTCATACCAGACCACGCGCAACCCCTGGGACCTGGCCACGGTGCCGGGCGGCTCCAGCGGCGGCTCCGCCGCCGCCGTCGCCGCCGGTGAGGCGCTCTGGGCCCTCGGCAGCGACACCGGCGGCTCCATCCGCCAGCCGGCGGCGCTCTGCGGCATCGTCGGCATGAAGCCCACGTACGGCGCCGTGAGCCGCTACGGTCTCGTGGCCTTCGCCAGCTCGCTCGACCAGATCGGCCCGCTCACGCGCTCGGTGTACGACTGTGCCCTCCTGCTGCAGCACATCGTCGGCCAGGACCCCAACGACGCGACCAGCGTCGCGCTCCCCGAACCCGTCACGCTCCCGGACGCGGAGCGGCTCGACGGTCTGCGTGTGGGCATCCCCGCGGAGTACCTGGCGGCCGGCATCGAGCCGGGCGTGCGCGCCCGCTTCGACGAGACCATCGCGCGCGTCGAGGAGCTGGGCGGCACGTGCACGCAGATCAGCCTGCCGCACACCGAGTACGCCCTGCCCGCCTACTACATCATCGCGCCGGCCGAGGCGAGCGCGAACCTCGCGCGCTTCGACGGCGTCCGTTACGGCTACCGTTGCGCCGACCCGGTCGACCTGCTCGACATGTACGAGCGCACGCGCGGCGAGGGCTTCGGACCCGAGGTCAAGCGGCGCATCATGATCGGCACCTACGCGCTGTCGGCCGGCTACTACGACGCCTACTACGGGCGCGCCCAGAAGGTGCGCACGCTGGTGCGCCGCGACTTCGAGCGGGCCTTCGCCGACGTCGACCTCATCGCCTCGCCGACGTCGCCATCGGTGGCGTTCAAGGCCGGGTCACGCACGGCCGACCCGCTCTCGATGTACATGTGCGACATCTGCACCATCCCGGTGAACCTCGCGGGCCTGCCGGCCATCAGCATCCCCTGCGGGCTCAGCGACGGGCTCCCGGTGGGCTTCCAGCTCATCGGCCCCGCGTTCAGCGAGAACCGCATCCTGCAGGCCGCCCACGCGCTGGAGGGCGCCATCGGCTTCGAGCCGGCGCCCACCTTCTGCGACTCGGGCGCCGTGGCGCCGGACGGCGGCGGCGAAGCCGCCGCTGAATGGTCGCCCCAGCCAGGCGGCCTCTGCGCTCAAGCCTGGAAGGAGGCGCAGGAATGAGCGCCTGGGAGCCGGTAATCGGGCTCGAGATGCACGTGGAGCTCGACACGCGCACCAAGATGTTCTGCGCCTGCGAGGTCACCAAGGGCGACGAGCCCAACACGCACACCTGTCCCAAGTGTCTCGCGCACCCCGGCGCGCTGCCCGTGGTCAACCAGCGCGCCGTCGAGGACGCCGCGCGTATCGCGCTGGCGCTCAACTGCAGCGTGCGGCCGCGCAACATCTTCCACCGCAAGAACTACTTCTATCCCGACCTGCCCAAGGCGTATCAGATCAGCCAGTACGACGAGCCGCTCGCCGTCGACGGGTGGTTCGAGTACTGGGTCGGCGACGAGAAGCTCCGCTGCCGCATCAACCGCGTGCACATGGAGGAGGACGCCGCCAAGCTGGTGCACGCCGGCGGCGACACCGGGCGCATCGCCGGCTCCGATTTCTCCATGGTCGACTTCAACCGCGGCGGCACGCCGCTCATCGAGATCGTCAGCGAGCCCGACATCCCGTCGCCCGAGGCGGCCCGCGAGTTCCTCCAGCAGCTCCGCAACCTCGTCGTCGAGCTGGGGGTCAGCGAGTGCAACATGGAGGAAGGCCAGATCCGCTGGGACGCCAACATCAGCGTGCGGCCTGAGGGCAGCACCGAGCTGGGGACGCGCACCGAGCTCAAGAACATGAACAGCTTCCGCTACCTGCAGCAGGCGCTCGAGGCCGAGATCCCGCGCCAGGTGGAGATCATCGAGGCCGGCGGCCGCATCGACCTCGAGACCCTGCACTTCGACCCGGACACCGGCACCACGACTCCTCTGCGCTCCAAGGAGGAGGCCCACGACTACCGCTACTTCCCCGAGCCCGACCTGGTGCCGCTGGTCATCGACCCGGCCTGGGTGGAGGAGCTGCGCGCGACGCAGCCGGAGCTGCCGGCGGCGCGCGTGGAACGCTTCACGTCGCAGTACGGTCTGTCGCGCGCGGACGCCCTCGTGCTGGGCAGCTCGCACGCGCTGGCCGCGTTCTACGAGGAGGTCGTGGCGCTGGGGGCCGGCGCCAAGCCGGCGGCCAACTGGACGATGGGCGAGTACCTCGCCCATCTCAACGCCGCCGGCCTCGAGGCCGGCCACGGCCACGTCACCGCCGAGCGCCTCGCCAAGCTGGTGAAGCTCGTCGCCGACGACACGGTCTCGACGAGCTCCGGCAAGGACGTCTTCGCCAAGATGATCGCGGAGCGGGCCGAGCCTGAGGAGATCGTCGAGAAGCACGGCCTCGGCCAGATCAGCGACACGTCGGAGCTCAAGGCCCCCGTCGCCCGGGTGGTCGCCGACAATCCGGCGCAGGTGGAGCAGTACCGCGGCGGCAAGCAGCAGGTGCTGGGCTTCTTCGTCGGGCAGGTCATGAAAGCCACCGGCGGGCGCGCCAACCCGCAGCTCGTCAACGAGTTGCTCCTCAAGGCGCTGGACGGCTGAGCCGCCTTGCCTGCCCTCGCCGGCCTGTGGGACAATGAAGGTGTCTTGCAGCCGCGCGCTGCCGTCCAGCATCGCGAGTCGTCCGTCTCTCACACCGCAGGCACGTCCCACGGTAGCGGCGTCCCCGGGGGCCGGGGCGCGCGGCGGTATCCGCGTCGACAGGTAGGTGCGTATGACCAGCGACCTCTCCAGTTTCGTCATCGCCAGGGCCAAACCGGCCGAACCGGCGGTGCGCATCGACGACACGACGCTGCGCGACGGGGAGCAGACGGCCGGCGTCGTCTTCTCCAACCACGAGAAGATCCGCATCGCCAAGCTCCTCGACGAGGTCGGCGTCCACCAGATCGAGGTGGGCATCCCCGCCATGGGTGGCGACGAAAAGGCGACGATCGGGGAGATCGTCGGCCTCGGGCTCGACGCCTCCATCCTCGCCTGGAACCGGGCCGTCATCGAGGACGTCAAGCACTCGCTCGACTGCGGGGTCGACGCCGTGGCCATCTCCATGTCGGCCAGCGATATCCACATCGAGCACAAGCTGGCCAAGTCGCGGCAGTGGGTCCTCGACCAGATCCGCGAGTGTGTGGCCTTCGCCAAAGACCACAACCTCTACGTGTCGGTCAACGCCGAGGACGCCTCGCGCGCCGACCTCGAGTTCCTGCTGCGCTTCGGCCAGGCCGCCAAGGAGGAGGGCGCCGACCGCCTGCGCTTCTGCGACACGCTCGGCATCCTCGACCCGTTCGATACCTTCAACGTCATCACGTTCCTCAAGAAAGAGGGCGGGCTCGACATCGAGATGCACACTCACGACGACTTCGGCATGGCCACGGCCAACGCTCTGGCGGGCATCAAGGCCGGAGCCACCTATGTGAACACCACCGTCAACGGGCTCGGCGAGCGCGCCGGCAACGCCGCGCTCGAAGAGGTCGTCATGGCGCTCAAGTACCTCGGCAAGGTGGACTTGGGTCTGCACACGAGCCGCTTCCGCGAGCTCAGCGAGTACGTGGCCGCCGCCTCGGCGCGCACCATCCCGGCCTGGAAGAGCATCGTCGGCACCAACGTCTTCGCCCACGAGAGCGGCATCCACGCCGACGGCGTCATCAAGAACCCGCTCAACTACGAGGCGTTCGCGCCCGAGGACGTCGGCCTCGAACGCCAGATCGTGGTGGGCAAGCACTCCGGGTCGCGCACCATCTACCGCAAGTTCCAGGAGTTCGGCCTGGAGCTCACGCAGGCCGACTGCGACGGCGTCCTCGCCCTGGTGCGCAAGACGGCCGTGGAGCTCAAGCGCGCGCTGTTCGACAAGGAGCTCATGTACATCTACCAGGACTATCTGGCGCGCCTCGGCGACGCGGTGCCCATCGCCAACCGGGCAGACGGCGCGGCCGCGGCCGAGACCGCCGGAGCGCCTTCGTGACGGCGCTCACCCTCGCCGAGAAGATCCTCGCCGCGCACGCCGGCCTCGACGCGGTCGTGCCGGGGCAGATCGTCGTGGCCGCTGTCGACGTGGCCATCGCCCAGGACGGCACCGGGCCGCTCGCCATCCAGCAGCTCGAGGAGCTCGGCGTCGCCACCGTCAAGGCGCCGACCTGCGTGTTCTTCATCGACCATGCCGCCCCGGCGCCGCGCCGCGAGCTGGCCAACGCGCAGAAGACGATCAGGGCCTTCTGCGCGTCCTCCGGCGCCACGCTCAGCGACGTCGAGATGGGCGTCTGCCACCAGAGGGTCGCCGAGAGCTACGCGCGGCCCGGCGACCTCGTCATCGGCGCCGACTCGCACACCTGCATGGCGGGCGCCCTCGGCGCCTTTGCGACCGGCATGGGCAGCACCGACGTCGCCGTGGGCATGGCCAGCGGCCAGACCTGGCTGCGCGTGCCCGAGACGTTCCGCATCGAGGTCGCCGGTGAGCTGCGCGACGGCGTCGAGGCCAAGGATCTGATGCTCACTCTGATCGGCGCTCTCGGCGCCGACGGCGCCACGTACAAGGCGCTCGAGTTCGGCGGGCCGGGCATCGACGCCCTGCCCATGCCCGGCCGCTTCACGCTCAGCAACATGGCGGTCGAGGCCGGCGCCAAGGCGGGCCTCATGCCGAGCGACGACGCGACGCGCGAGTTCCTCGCCGGCCAGGGCCGCGAGGAGGCCTGGCGGCCGCTCGCCGCCGACGGCGGCGCCGCCTACGAGCGCGTCGTCGAGCTCGACGCCGGCGCCATCGTCCCGATGGTGGCCAGGCCGCACACCGTCGACAACGCGGCGCCGGCCGCGGAGCTCAAGGGCGCCAGGGTCGACCAGGTGCTCATCGGCACGTGCACCAACGGCCGGCTGGCCGACCTGCGCTCGGCGGCGCGGCTGCTGCGCGGGCGCCGCCGCGCCTCCCACACGCGCCTCGTCGTCACGCCGGCCTCGCAGGCCGTGGCGCGGGCCGCTGCGGCCGAGGGCCTGTTCGACGTGTTCTGGGACGCCGGCGCCGTGGTCACCAACCCCGGCTGCGGCGCCTGCGTGGGCATCCACGAGGGCATCCTCGCCGACGGCGAGGTCTGCCTCAGCACCGCCAACCGCAACTTCCACGGGCGCATGGGCAACCCCGAGGCGTCCATCTATCTGGGCTCGCCGGCCACCGCGGCCGCCACGGCCGTGGCCGGCGAGATCACCGATCCCCGCGAACTTCTCTAGGAAGGAGGACGCCGTGATCAAGCAGTACGACGCGCCGCCGCCGCTGGTCATCGACCCCGCCAAGCGCTACACCGCCACCATCAGCACCGACCAGGGCGACATCGTCATCGAGCTCTTCGCCGACAAGGCGCCCACGACGGTCAACAACTTCGTGTTCCTGGCCCGTGAGGGCTTCTACGACGGCGTCACCTTCCACCGCGTGATCAAGAGCTTCATGGCCCAGGGCGGCGACCCCACCGGCAGCGGCAGCGGCGGCCCCGGCTACCGCTTCGCCGACGAGTTCCACGCGGCGCTCAAGCACGACCAGCCCGGCATCCTCTCGATGGCCAACGCCGGTCCGGGCACGAACGGGTCGCAGTTCTTCATCACGTACCGAGACACGCCCCATCTGGACGGCAAGCACGCCGTGTTCGGGCGCGTCATCGAAGGCATGGACGTCCTCCAGGCCCTCCCCGAGCGAGACCCCATGGGCGCCCGCGAGCCCGGCCTGGCGATGAACAGCGTGACTGTCCGCGAGGAGGAATGGATCACGTGAGCGAGGAGCTGCTGCGTGGCAAGGCTTGGCTTTTCGGCGACGACATCTCCACCGACCACATCGCCCCGGGCCGCCTGTTCCACCTGCGCACCGACCTCCCCGAGCTGGCCAAGCACGTCCTCGAGGACGCGCGTCCGGAGTTCGCCGCGTCCATGGCGCCCGGCGACTTCGTCGTGGGCGGGCGCAACTTCGGCCTCGGCTCCAGCCGGGAACACGCGCCGCGCATCATCAAACTCGCCGGCGCGGGCGCCGTCCTCGCGCAGAGCTTCGCGCGCATTTTCTTCCGCAACGCCATCAACGTCGGCTTGCCCGTGCTGCAGTGCGACACGAGCGGCATCGGCGAGCAGGACGAACTCGAGGTCGACCTGACCGCCGGCGAGGTGCGCGATCTCACGAGCGGAGCCGTCATCCCGTTCGCGCCCCTGCCGCCGGTGATGGTGACGATCCTGAACGACGGCGGCCTGGTGGCGCACGTCAAGCAGCACGGCGGCTTCGCGCTGCCTGAGGGCTGACCGGCCCCGCAGGGCGCGACCCGCCCGTCAACACCCGAGACCGCAGGAGTCACATGACCTATACAGTCACCCTGATCCCGGGCGACGGCACCGGCCCCGAGCTCGCCGCCGCCCTCAAGACCGTGATCGCCGCGACCGGCGTGCCGATCCTGTGGGAAGTGCATGACGCCGGCGTGGACGTGATGAAGGAACACGGCACGCCGCTGCCCGAGCACGTCCTCGACTCCATCCGTCGCACCAAAGTGGCGATCAAAGGGCCGATCACCACACCGGTCGGCCACGGGTTTCGGAGCGTCAACGTGGCCCTGCGCAAGGAGCTCGATCTCTACGCCTGCCTGCGCCCCGCCAAGACGATGAAGGGCGTGCGCAGCCGCTTCGAGGATATCGACCTCGTCGTTGTCCGCGAGAACACGGAGGACCTGTACGCGGGCATCGAGCACATGGTCGGCGAGGACGCGGCGGAGAGCATCAAGATCATCACCCGTAAAGGCAGCGAGCGTATCGTGCGGTTCGCCTTCGAGTACGCGCGCCGGCACGGCCGCCGTAAGGTCACCGCCGTGCACAAGGCCAACATCATGAAGTGCACCGACGGGCTCTTCTTGCGCGTCGCCGGCGAGGTGGCCGCGCAGTACCCGGACATCGAGTTCGAGGACCGCATCGTCGACAACATGTGCATGCAGCTGGTCCAGAAGCCGGAGCTCTACGACGTCCTGGTGCTCCCCAACCTGTACGGCGACATCGTCAGCGACCTGTGCGCCGGCCTCATCGGCGGCCTCGGGGTGGCGCCGGGCGCCAACTTCGGCGAGGACATCGCGGTGTTCGAGCCCGTCCACGGCAGCGCTCCCAAGTACGCCGGCCAGGACAAGGTCAACCCCACGGCGCTGCTGCGCTCGGGCGTCCTGCTGCTCGAGCATCTTGGCGAGGACGCCGCGGCGCGCCGCATGGAGGACGCCATCGCGGCCGTCGTGGCCGAGGGTAAGGACGTGACCTACGACCTCGGCGGCTCGGCCGGCACCAGCGGCATGGCCGCCGCCATCGCTCGCCGCATCCACAGCTAGCGCGCCGCCCGCCCGCGGGCGCGCCCGCAAAGGAGGCTCCATGGAGGAGCAAGAGAAGCACATCAACCTGCACGCCACCCCCGAGATGATGGCGGGCGTCTACGCCAACTTCGCCAACGTCAGCCACTCGGACTACGAGTTCTCGATCACGTTCGTGCGTCTCGACCACGAGAGCGAGGAGCCGGGCGAGATGAACGGCGTCGTCGTCAGCCGCGTCAACCTCTCGGCGCGCTTTCTCAAGGAGCTGCTCGACGCCATGGCCGACAACTACAGCAAGTGGCAGGCGGCCGAGAATATCCGGGACCTGCCGGAGGCGCCCGGCCGCGATTAGCCACCGCAGGCGGGCTAACGTGGGGGGCGCCGTCAGGTGCACCGCACACTAATCGGCGAAGCGCTATTGAACGGTTCGTGGGCACGAGAGACTCAGCCACGGGCCGGGTTGACCGACGCAGTCGGGTCAACGTGGGGGGCACCGCAGGCGCACCGCACACTAGCGCGGAGGGCGCCGACGGCGCGGCGCCCGCTCGCGGCGGCCGCGCCGCCTCTCCCGACCGGCCTGCCAGAATGGCCAAGTGGAGGGCGGTTTCGGCTCCGTTTTGCCCTGCAAGATGGCGCTTTCGCCGCTGTTGCCCCGCTTCCGGCCGTTGGCTAGAATGGCGGAGCCTGTAAGCCCACCGTTTCCCGCCCAAGGGGCATCTTCGCGGCGCCACGCGGAGGGGGAAGGAGCACTTCGTCAGGAGGACGCATTGGCTTTCTACCAAGGTAAAGTACTCAGGATCGACCTGAGTGCGGGCGCCTCGGCCGTCGAGCCGCTCAACATGGAGTGGGCCGAGAAGTACGTCGGCGGCAAGGGATTGCTGTTCCGCTACATGTGGGACGAGATTCCGCCGAAGATGGATCCGTGGGCAGCCGAGGCGCCCATCATCCTCATGACCGGCCCCTTCGCCGGTACCAGCGTCAGCACCGCCTCGCGTCTGGTCGTGGGCTGCAAGAGCCCGGCCACCGGGATCCTCAACGACAGCTATGTCGGAGGCTCGTTCGCGCCCGAGATGAAGTTCGCCGGCTACGACGCGATCATCATCAAGGGCGAGGCCGCCGAGCCGACCGTGGTCGTCGTCAAGGACGACGTCGTCGAGTTCCGCCCGGCGGCGCCCAAGTACTGGGGCATGAAGACCTCCGAGATCGAGGAGGCCATGCGCAGGGACGTCGACCCCGACGCCAAGACGCTCTCCATCGGCCCTGCCGGCGAACAGCGCGTCCCGTGGGCCTGCATGAGCACCGACCAGTACCACAAGGCCGGGCGCGGCGGTCACGGCGCCCTCATGGGCAAGAAGAACCTGAAGGCCCTCGTCGTGCGCGGCACCGGGAGTGTCTCGGTGGGCGACGCCAAGGCGTTCCTCGCGGACCTGTACCGCATCCACGAGGAGTACGTGCTCACCGAAGACAACCTCTGGGCCCACGAGGAGGGCACGCCGATTCTCGTCGACCCTGTGAACGGCGCGGGTGCCATGCCCACCAGGAACTGGTCGGCCGGCAGCTTCGAGGGCATGAAGAACCTCAACAGCGAGTCTTTCCAGAAGATCCGCATCAAGAAGCGCGCCTGCTTCCAGTGCTCCATCGCCTGCCGCAACTTCCACGGCACCATGTTCGCCGGCGCCGAAGTCCGCGGCGAGGGCCCGGAGTACGAGACCATCGCTCTCTGCGGCGCCAACTGCGGCATCGACGACATCGACGCCCTCATGAAGTTCAACGAGCTCTGCGACGAGTGGGGCCTCGACACCATCTCGTCGGGTTCGGTCGTCGGCCTCGCTATGGACCTCACCGAGAAAGGCATCCACGACTTCGGCGTGCGCTTCGGCGACGTCGACGGCTACGTCAAGATGCCCGAGCGCATCGCCAGGCGCGCGGGCGTCGGCGTCGACCTGGCTCTCGGCGCGCGGGCCCTGGCCGCAAAGTACGGTCACCCCGAGCTCTCGTTCGACGTCAAGGGCCTCGAGCTTCCCGGCTACGACCCGCGCGGTTCGTTCGGGATGAGCGTGGGCTACGCCACGAGCGACCGCGGCGGTTGCCACATGCGCAGCTACCCGGCGGGCGACGAGATCCTCGCCGGCACGTCGCCGGCCGACGAGATCGACGCCGCCAAGGTCGAGCAGATCGTCGTCGGTGACTCGTCCAAGGGCTTCATCGGTCAGAACATGAGCTCGGTGAAGTTCTGCGGCATCTGGTGCGATTTCTGGGCGATCACGCCGGATCAGATCGCGCAGATGTTCAAGCACGTCTTCAAGCGTGAGTTCAGCGACGAGCAGATCCTCGAGATCGGTGAGCGCGTCTGGAACCTCGGCCGCCTGTTCAACCTGCGCGAAGGCGTCGAGAGCGACGACCTGCCGAAGGCGCTCTACGCCAAGTCCGGCGCCTTCAAGGACGGCCCCTCGGCCGGCAAGGCGATCGGTGAGGACGTGTTCGCCGAGCGGATGAAGCAGTACTACGAGATGCGTGGCTGGGACGAGAACGGCGTGCCCAGTGAAGCCAGGCTCGCCGAACTCGGCATCGACGTCCGCCTCTAGGGCCGGCCCGTCGGAGAAAGGGACTCTCATGCCGCACGTCATGATCTCGAGCAAGAAATGCACCGGCTGCCACATGTGCGAGCTGGCCTGTTCAGCGCAGCACGAAGGAGCCTATCGCCCGTCGGTCGCGCGCCTGTTCTCGGAGTGCAACCCGACGACCGGCGCCATCAAGGGCCACACCTGCCTGCAGACCGGGTGCGCCAAGTGCCAGGAGGCCTGCCCCAACGACGCCATCGTGACCACGGAGATCACGGTCAAGGTCAAAGGCGAGTTCCCCGGCAAGGAGAAGATCGGCGACACGGTCAAGGGCTACGTGCTGATCGTCGACGAGGACGCATGCACCAACTGCGGCGAGTGCTACGACGTCTGCCCGACCGACGTCATCCACGAGCACCCCACGCGGGAAGTCGCCTACAAGTGCGATCTCTGCGGCGGCGAGCCTCAGTGCATCGCCTTCTGCCAGAATCCGCACGTCCTGGCCATCGACCTCAAGGTCGACAAGAAGGACAAGGAACTGCAGGCCTGATCGTGGCCAAAGCCTACGTCAAGCTGCCGGTCGGCATGACCACAGCCGGCGGCGAGCGGCAGATCGAGTGCGAGGCCACGACAGTGGCCGAAGCGCTCGATCTCGCCATCGCCGCCGAGCCGCGGCTCAAGCAGCGCATCTTCCGCGAAGACGGCCGGATGTGGGCCGGCGTGTTCCTGAACGCGCGCAACATCAACGCGCTCGGGGGTCTGGACACGCCGCTGAAGGACGGCGACATGCTCTCCGTGGTGCCGCCCATCTCCGGCGGCTGAAGCGCGTTCTCGACGCAGGCGCAGATGATGGACCCCGGGGCGGGCGCCGCAAGGCG
>Ga0209429_10000349_pt1 | contig 31765 bp, 30 predicted proteins | sample BarGraNGADG00212_3_FD_184493 | JGI IMG/M metagenome (GOLD analysis project Ga0209429, IMG submission 184493) | Arctic peat soil microbial communities from Barrow, Alaska - Barrow Graham LP Ref core NGADG0004-212 (SPAdes) (version 2) | ecosystem: Environmental > Terrestrial > Soil > Wetlands >... | reverse complement strand
TCCCAAAGGGGGATATCACGGTCTTCGGGCACGATGCGCTGTACCGGTATCTGCTCTCGGTTCAGGGCGAGCTCAAGGCGGACGGCCAGTTCACGGGTGTATATCCATTCCTGGAGTTGGCCGATGGCAGGCCATACGGGGGAGCACTTGCCCGGTGTTTCCCGGCCGTGTCCGTTATCGATCAAAATTCTCATTATTGTTTCAAGTATTGGTTGAGACTGGGAATCTTATGGATCATCTCGATACTGATTAGGTAATGCAGGAAGGCGATCGTCTTGCTATTTGGCATGAGCACCTTCAAGTTCTTGAAAATATTCACGGAATAGAAATAGAGCAGGGTATAGGTTACGGTCGAAACGGCTTGCAGGGCACCGGAGCGGAGGCCGAGGTGGTCGCCAATAAAAAACGTGGAAGCGAGCAGCAATAGATAGACCGAGGCTTCCGAAATGCAGACGAATGCCTTGCGGAAGTTGAAGGTTTCGCGGTGGCCCAAAAGGCCTGCCAGTAGGCCGAACACGAAGTTCAGCAGGAAGAGGACGGTGATGGAGGTCAGGATGTCACCGATGGGTTCGAAATAGGCCAGCATCGAGGCGAGGCTGACGGTTAGGAAGGTTTTGATATTTTGCATGAGGATGGTATATTTTGGTTGTGGTTTAGTGGTTTATTTAAACAGAGGCCGGTTTGACCCGGCCTCTGTCATCAGGTTCAGGCGCCAGTACCGGTGCCGGTGGGATCAGTTGGAACGGTGGGCTCCGTTGGTTCAGTAGGAACCGTTGTGTCAGTGACTCCTGCAATCGCTTTCTGGTAGGTCAGGTTGTTGAGCATAGTGCTCAGATCTTTGCCTGGACGGAACAGGATGCGCGCCTTTTTGATCTTGGAAGAGGAGAAATCCTTTTCGATTTCGGTGCCTTCGCTGGAGACGCCAATCTGAAAACTGCCGAATTCGCCCAGGCGAACAATGCGGCCTTCTTTCAGGGCGGTCTTCATGGCGTAGATGCAGCCATCGATGGAGGCCATCACGTCGCCCTTGGTGACGGTGCCGCGGTCGGAGATGGTTTCGCAAATGGAGGCGAAGTCGGTTTGGCCCGATGCTTGGGCTTTGGCGAAGAACTTCAGGATGTTTTGACCAGTGATGTCGTATTTCTGTTGTACGACGGAATACTTAATTGCCATAATTCAATTTTTAAGATGAAACATTTTTTTTACTTTTTAAAACCATACCGGCCGAATATGATTTATTTTGCAAATATACCCCATATAATCATAGATGGTTAATGCTACATTAATAATATCCGTTTATTTCCGTTTCTTTCCGGTTGCGTTTTGTATATCAATGAAAATCAATGAAATGAACTTTTACAAAATGACTATAAATTCACCAAAAAGCGTACTTATGTGAGGCATCATGTTTGGAGAGTGTAATTATATTTATATTTTTGTAACCGTTAAACCAAATTAAAATAATAGAACATGAAAAATTACCCAGAGCCAAAAATTGGCAGAAGTGTGCTTAAATGCGACTTTGCCCTCTTGTACAATCCCCATGTGAGCAAGGAAAGTGCCAGAAGAACATTGATGAACAAAATCAACGACGATACCTTCTTGCTGGATAAGCTGGAAAAGGAAACAAACTACAATAAATGGAACAAAACCATCAGCCCCAAGCAGCAGGAAATCATCATCGATCGCATGGGAACACCAGATCTTTGGCTCGAAAATTCTCACGTGAGAATTGCAGAAGTCTCACGTAAGAGTTCATCAACTCTTACGTAAGAGTTTTTCACTTTAAGGCTTGAATTCCGGAAGGGATGTTCACCCGTGTTTTTCCCGGTTTTTTCCCGGTTTTTCTTTCGAGCGCGCGTTAAATAAAAACCAATTATCTGAACGAAGAGAAGATAATTAAGATATTCTATTATTATGGGTACGAGAGGTGTTCACAAGCTTAAAAATAAATTTTCTATTACTCTGAAATACATCCAATTACAATCAAAACAACTGTTCACAAACTGTTCACAAACTCTTTTTATGAAACAAAACACAACCCAAATTCTAGCATTGATGGCTCCTTCTGGTGAATATTCCACCCGATACATCAGACTTCCGTATCCTTTGCTGACCGATTCTCTTGATAACCAAAAAGTTGAATTGACCTATCTTGAAGCGTTTCTCCAAATTCTGATGCACGTCCTGCACATGGATACGACGATTGGGCAGGGTGAAAACAAATTGCTGTGCAGGAGGGGAGAATCCTACCATTCCTTAAAAACCTGGAGTGAGCTTTTCCATTGGAGCCGGTCAAAGACGAGGCATTACTTGATCAAGCTCAAGAACGACGGCCTTATTGAGCTGGAAAACATGGTTACCACAACGCGCCTTCGGGTAATCCATTACGATTACTATGTAGGTAAAGTCACCTCACCAGATGCCAGACCCTATCCTGAAGATTTTGAGATATTCTGGAAAGCCTATCACGACACAACTCAGATTCAAGCTACGGATAAGGATCCCTCCTACCGTTGCTGGCGCAAACTCTCTTTCGAAGAGCGGACCAAGGCCGTGGAACGCATTTCCCGCTATTACTACAGCCTGTCCAAAACCACCTATTGCGTCAAAGCCCTTACCTATCTCAAAAACAAGAAGTTCAACGATCAATTCCTCTACTGATGCTACAAAATGAAAACCTTTGCAGGGATGCCGAACAGCTCGTGCTGGCGGCACTGCTTATCGAAAGAAACGCGATGATGCGGGTGGTGGACATCCTCAAACCGGAGATGTTCTTCCAGATGGAACACCGCGAAATCTACGCCTGCATTGAGTCCATGACCAATCAGGGCAAGGCTGTTGACTTGATCACGGTAGCCGACGCCCTCAAAAACAACCCCGAGGTAGAGAAGGCCGGCGGAATAAGCTATCTGGCGGAAACGTCGGGCAGGTTGGCCAGCACCATCCACTTGGAGGCGCACGCCTCCATCGTTTTCAATGCCTACATCAACCGGCGGCTGTTTCTTTTTGCAACCCAGTTGGCCCAACAAGCCATGACTGGGGAGCTGGACGGTGACGCGCTTTTGCTTGAGGCACATCAGAAGCTTTTGGAAATAGAACAAGCTGTTCCTGTTTTCAATGCCATGAAGGATGCAGCCACCGTTATTGCTCAATCCAAGCAAGCGGGCATGGACCGGATTGAACGATACCGCCAGGGACAAAAATGCACGGGTGTCACCACGGCACTTCCGGCCTTGGACCTGCTACTTGGTGGTTGGCAGAATGGGGAATTGATTGTCCTGGCTGCCCGGCCATCCATCGGGAAGACGGCCCTTGCGTTGCACTTTGCGCAGGCTGCCATCGATGCTGGCAAGCATACGTTGATTTACAGCATGGAAATGAGTGCCGAGCGGCTGGGTGACCGAATGATTGTGGGGCGCTCCAATGTGCAGCCCGATCATTGGCGGTTCGGTAGTTGCAACATCTACGATCTGGAAGCCATTGATAGTGCCTGCCGCACGCTTTCCGAGCAGTCGTTTTACATTGATGACACTTCGCAGCGGAGTGTAAGCCAGATCAAGTCTTCTGCCAAGCGGATGCATCAGCGAGGGCTGTGCGATTTGATCATCATCGACTATTTGCAGTTGGCCGAAATGAAATCGGAGCATCGGAATTACAACCGGCAGGATATGGTTTCGGAGGCTTCGAGCGATGCCAAGCGTTTGGCGAAGGATTTGCAGGTACCGGTGTTGCTGTTGAGCCAGCTGAACCGTGGGCTGGAAACAAGGCCGGGGAAGCGGCCGGAATTGGCGGATTTGAGGGATTCGGGTGCCATTGAGCAGGATGCGGATGTGGTGCTGTTGATCCATCGGCCGGAGTTTTATGGGATGATGGAGGATAGGCAGGGGAACTCGACGAAGGGCCGGGGGGAACTGTTGATTGCGAAGAATCGGAATGGGAGTACGGGAACGGTGCTGTTTGGGTATAATGAGTCGATGACGAGGATTGGAGGGTATACAAAATAAAATTTTTCGATTTTTTTATGATTACAGTATGGATGTATGAAAATAACAATATATTTGCATAATACTATTTCTAAAACAATAAACTCAGAATTACAGATCAATTTCAGCTATTGCCTTCCATGTCCAAGCGTACCCCAGTCCAAGACATCTGACCACTCCCGGATGAATGTTTGGATTGGGGTACAATTTGTAAAAGCAGCTGCATGTAATGGAAGTCATTTATTTATGTTGATTTATAATTTATTTGTATATTTGAGAAGGTGAAAAACACTCTCAATCAAGTAAAAAAACATGTGATTATTCAACTTTCAACTGTGAGTGCTCAGCGAATTGAGCGTCATATTAAAAACCGAATAATCAAAACTCATTACGCTCCTGCTACTACACGGGTGTTAGCGGAAATGTTAGAACCGGCATATATTCAGCCTACAATTATTGTAGGAAATGTAAAGAAAAGAGGGGGCGAGAATGATATACTTAATCTCTAAATATGTACATTTGCTTTAAAATAAATACTCAATGAATAGAGTCCATTATTTCAATTACATAGAAGAAAAACTACATGTTTTAGCGAGTAGAATAGATACTAGGGGAAAGTTAAATCTGCTTGATATTCATTTGCATTCTGAGAATTTTTATTTGCATCTTTTCAACTTGTTGTATGGCTATAAACTTGAAAACCTAAATTCAAAACTACAGAATGTTGAAGCCATAGACCTCATCGACCATACAAACAAAATTATAATTCAAGTTTCTGCAACTTGCACGAAACAGAAAATAGAATCAGCTCTCGATAAGTCAATTTTAGCAAAATACCCTGATTATTCATTCAAGTTCATTTCATTATCTAAAGACGCTACTGATTTAAGGAAAAAAAAATATTCAAATCCACATTCATTGACCTTTGAACCATCATCCGATATCTTCGACATTTTATCAGTTTGTAATGACATATTGGGTAAGTCGAGTGATGAATTGAAGAATATCTATACATTTATAAAAAGTGAATTAGGTAGTGATATTGATATATGTAAGCTGGATTCTAATTTGGCATCTGTTATAAATATTCTTTCAAAGGAGACTTGGGATGAAGTTAATAAAATTGATGCAGCGATAAGTTTTGAAATTGACAGAAAGATTGAGTTCAATGATTTAACTAATACAAAAACCGTTATTGACGAGTATTGCGTATATTATAAGAAAGTTGACGAAAAGTATTCTGAATTTGATTCACAAGGTTCTAACAAAAGTAATTCGGTTTTAGCCACAATCAAGAGAGTATATCTAGGTCTAAAGGATTCCGGAACTTCGGATGATGTATTCTTATCTGTTATTGATGAAGTTAAGAATAAGGTTTTAAACAGTCCCAATTTTATTGCGATACCAATTGATGAATTAGAGTTATGTATTGACATCTTAGTTGTTGATTCATTTATCCGTTGTAAAATATTCGAAAACCCAAAAAACTATAGTTATGCTACTTCCAGATAATATCCATCCTGAGAAAAGCATCTATTATAACGGAGCAATTGTATTGCAAGTTATTCAGAAACAAAATGGTTTAGATCTTGTAAGTCTATTTCATGAAGTTAAGCAGTTGAATAACGTTTCATTTCCAGTGTACATATTATGTTTAGATTGGCTTTATATTGCAAATATTGCAGAAGTTAAAGAAGGGAGGGTAGTTTTATGTTCTTAAAATCACTTACGATTACAAAAGGTGCAACAATAATCCGAGATATCGAATTTCGCAAAGGGATAAATCTAATTGTTGATAAAAGTGAGGGAAAAATCACAGGGAATAGTGTGGGTAAAACAACAGTATTAAAACTTATTGACTTTTGTTTTGGTGCAAATAAAAATATTATCTGGGAAGATCCTGAGAATAAAAAAGAGGTCTATTCACTTGTGAAGAATTTTTTGATAAACAATGAGATATTAATTACTCTCACATTGACAGATAACCTTGATGACCCAAATGCAATAGAATTAATTATTGAAAGAAATTTCTTAAGTAAAAAAGGTAAACTAATTAGGCGTATAAATGGCGAAAATCTTATCGAAGATGAATTTGAACCAAAACTAACTGAAATTTTATTTCCAGAACATTTGACAGATAAACCTTCAATAAGACAGATTCTTTCTCACAACATTAGATATAGGGATTTGAGTTTAAATAATACTCTAAAAACTCTTGATGGTTATACAACAGATGCAGAGTATGAAACACTCCATTTGTTTTTAATGGGTTGCGAATTTACAAAAGGCAGTAACAAACAAGAGTTACTTGAAAAGATTAAACTGGAGGATACATTTAAAAATCGATTAGAGAAAATCCAAACAAAATCCGCTTATGAAGCAACTTTATCTTTAATTGATAACGAGATTGACGCACTAAATAAGAAAAAAACGAATTTGAACTTAAATGAGAACTTTGAAGCTGATCTTGATGCTTTAAATGAGGTTAAGTATGAAATTAATAAGTTGAGTTCTGAAGTTAGTAAATTGAATATTCGTAAAAGTATAATAAATGATGCTTTAACTGAATTAGAAGCTTCAAGTTCCAACATTGATACAATTCAATTAAATCAAATTTATCAACAAGCAACTACTGTTTTAGGAAAATTACAGAAGTCTTTTGAAGATATGGTAGATTACCATAATAATATGATTTCTGAAAAGAAGAAGTATATCGCTAATGAACTACCCACAATAGAATATAAAATATTTAAAGATATTGAGAGCTTGAATCGGCTCTTAAAAAAGGAAGCGGATTTAACACTTATTATTTCAAAGAGCGATTCCTTTGAAGAACTTGAAATTCTTATTGCTCAATTAAATGAAAAATACAGACTTAAAGGCGAATATGAAAAGATTATTGAACAGCTGAAAGACGTTGAAGCTAATCTTGAATCGTATAATGGCTTATTAAAATCAATAGATGAAGAGCTTTTCTCGAATGACTTTGAGGCTACTGTTAAAACACAATTGAATAAATTTAATAAGCACTTTTCTTTTGTCTCTGAAATTTTGTACAATGAGAAATATGCCTTAAAATACGATAAGGTAGTAAACAAAAAAGGACAACGTCTTTACAAGTTTAGTGCATTTAATACGAATTTTAGTTCTGGTAAAAAACAGGGAGAGATTTCATGTTTTGATATAGCTTACACCTTATTTGCTGATGAAGAGAATATCCCCTGTATGCATTTTATTCTTAATGATAAAAAAGAACTAATGCATGATAATCAGCTAGTCAAAATTGCCGAATTAGCCAATAAAAATAACATCCAATTTGTTGCGTCAATCTTGAAAGATAAACTACCAGCAGAGTTGAACAAGGAAGAATATTTTATTCTTGAATTATCAGAAGATGACAAGTTGTTCAGAATTGAGGGATAGGATACAATTTATTTCATATATTGAATCAATTGTAATTGAGGACTTTAAAGCTCAATTTTAATATCTTGATTTCTGATACTGATAGGAGTTCTATTTTATATTTCCAAAAACACACTGCCGCTAACACCAGCTAAGCCACAGATTGCCACTCAGGCGAAATACGCCTTCGCTCCGCCCAGCGCCCCGTAAGTCGGAATTTTAAAACCCGTATCCAAAATGAGCCTAAACATTAAAGGACTAATAAAAAGAGCAGTAGAGTATGTCGAGATGGAGGCTGAGACAAAAGTCTTGAGTGCTGAATTTGTCGAACAATTCACTTTATTGGGTGATGATGATGTAGTAATCTCTGTTGTTACAACGGACAAAACTGATCCGGAGTGGTGGGTAATAGGTGGTGATACACCAATGAATCTATATTCTAAGAATCAATTTAAAAATCCTGATGAAGCATATACCTTTCATACTGGAATTACAATGAGAATATTGGCGCGAGATTTTAAAACCACCGATATTGCTCCAAAGAAGATTGGTTATGATGCATTTATTTCTCATGCAAGTGAAGATAAAGATGCCATAGTTAGACCTTTAGCAAAAATACTGACCAGAATGGGTTTTGATATTTGGTATGATGAATTTGAATTAACTGTTGGTGACAGCCTTAGACAATCAATTGATAAGGGACTCGTTAATTCAAATTATGGAATACTAATTCTTTCAAAAGCTTTTTTTGCAAAGAATTGGCCTCAATATGAGTTAAATGGATTAACGGCAAAAGAAATGGACGGTAAAAAGGTTATTCTACCAATTTGGCACGAAGTTGATAAAAATGATGTTTTAAATTATAGTCCATCACTTGCTGATAAAGTTGCACTAAGTACAACTAATTTGTCTTTGAAAGAGATCGCCAAACAACTCGCCAAAGTTTTATAAAAAAACTGCCCCTAACACCACAAACCACATGCGCCTGAAGGCGCAAGCATACCCCTAATGGCTGATTAGAATCTGCCTAAAACCTAGCATAATTGCCCTTTTTCGAACATTAATCCCTCTCCATCAGCATTTTCTTAACAAAATAACACCATTCATCAAAAAATCTTTATAGATTTGTCACCAATACGGCAGGTTTCTTACACCCGTTGTTATTCCCCTGCCACTCGACCTTAATTTACCGCCATGTCCCCATTTTCCGCTCACACCGCCGAAATCCGCCGCCTCGTAGCCATCTGGGAACCCAAGCTCCTCGCGCTCCCCGCCGACGTCATCACGACCCGCTTCAATTCGCAGCACCGCACCATCAAAATGATCCTCGGCCACCTCTGCGACTCGGCCACCAACAACACCCACCGAATCATCCACCTCCAATACCAACCCACACCCCTCATCTTCCCCGATTACGCCAACCTCGGCAACAACGACCGCTGGATAGCCCTCCAAGACTACCAGCACTCCCCCTGGCCCGACCTCGTCTCCCTCTTCAAATCCACACACCTCGCCCACGTGGCCGACCGCGTCGATGAATCCAAACTTGGAAATGTATGGCTGAACGCGCTAGCCGAGCCCATCACGCTGGAGGAGATGGTCCGGGATTATGGGCGGCATTTGGGGTTGCATTTGGGGGAGATAGAGGAATTGATAAATTAATAGAGTGCTATTCACGCATAAAATAGACAAGCACCAAGAATGTATATCATATTCATTAAAAAATGATTAATGTAATTCAAATTGTTAGAATACCGAATAACATGAAAGGATCGCTTAGCTATGCAAGAGTTAGTAGTAAAGTTTGACCAGCTTTTTAAGATTGATTATGAAATGATTTTGAGTCTTTGGTTTGCGATAAAATTTTTGTAGCTTTTGGCGATGAAAAGTATGTTGCTGAAAAGATTTTAAATATTGTTCAAGAACTTTTTAGAAATTGATTATGCAAGATTGGAAACAAATACTATCAAATATTTATAATCCGGAAATTGGATCATTATGGATTGCACCAAACGGTATTTGGAATAATTCTTTTGCTTCTAATAAAAACAAAGAAGATAGCCACCCAACTGTAGTTGGAAAAGTTAATGCGGATAGTGTTAGTTGCCGTATCATTCCTGGGACAACGAAAGACTATCAAAAAGGCAGTTCTGTTTTCAGGGTCAAAATTAATCCGATGGATCCTAATTGCCCAATATCCAATTTTCTAATAAAATTATGGATGACATATAATATCAGTAAGTTACTTAAATTGAATAGAGGATGGAATGGGGTTGATTCCTTAAGTGAGAGTCAAATTAAAGAAATGAAGTTACAAATCAGATTTTGCTACGGAATAGATGTTTAAGATAGAATTCATATATGAACTGCTTTCAGGAGACTTGACTGAAAAAGGATACAAGCATTTTTTATCGGGAATTTCTGCTTTGGTCAAAAAATTCCGATGGCCAAAAAGCATAATTATTTCAGAAACTACCGATTCTGATTATTGGACTGCAAATGATATTAAAGAATTGTCTCACCAATTTTTAGAACACGCAATTGAAAAAAGAAAATTTGCGTATTTAGACAAAATCCCTGAAAACTATTTATCTTACTACTTCACTCAAATCTTTGTTTCTTTCGTCGCGAATAGAATTTCAGAGGAACAGCAAAAAAGCGGATTGAGTTTTGAAAAATGTAAAGAGTTGTTAGCCACTATTATCAAAGAGAGATACATTATAAAACAAATCGATTCAATTGATTATGTTTTTACAAATTCATTTGACGGCAATGAAATTAATTCAAAAATTGATTTTGACAAGGAACTAAAATATTTATCTCACGTACCAATTCTGGAAAACACAAAGCACTTCAAACCATTAGTTGCAACCGCTTTAGAAGATATATTTAACTTGATTAATATTCCTATTGTAACTTCAAAACTTGTTGAATTGGTTTTTAATCTTTTCGATCAGAAAGTTTTTTCAATCTCAATTTCTGAAGAGGAAACCGACGAACTAACGAATTATGAGATTGATACTGCAAAATTTCAACCTGCGATAAAAAACATAGTTGCGGGCCTATCAAAAGACGATTCCAAACTAATTTCAGAGTATTTGTTTCAAACGCAAGGCGAAGTATCATTATCTGTTTTAGCTGAAAAATATGGCATACCCAAAAGTACCTTACACCTTAAAATTGAGCAATTCAAGAAAAAAATAGTACAAACATATATTCCTGAAAATGAAGAAGAAGGAGTGTTTTTCTTGAAATATATTTTGACCGTATTGGACGAAATGGGAAAATAGGGGTATATCATAATAAAACGCAGGAAATAAATGAAAACAATCATAAAATTTTTGAAAGACGACCTTAACAAACAACAAACAGCTGAACACATCAATGTTGAAAAGCAAGATATTGATAAAGTTAAATCTTTGTTTGTAGGACAAAATATACAAATACGACACTCCTCGAAAAAAGGTATAAAACCGCTAGCAAATCAGGTTTGGACTGTAAAAGATGAATATTTTGATTTTCTCGGTAACAAGCAAATTTCCTCGCATCCTATTCTTGTTTCATTATTGACCGACATTGATAGTTTTGAAGAAGAAGATTTTTTGCGGGCTAATGTAATTAGTCCGTTTGTTGAATTGGCAACGCAGCAAGATGATGTTTGTAACGATGCATCGATTATGGGTTTTCCGTTTTTACTAGAGAATTGGAATGATCAACCCATTTTAACTGAAATTCTCGATGAATATATTGGCTATTATGAACCCGAAGAAATAACTGACAAAGAAGAGAACCTGTCTTCTGTTCAAAGACAGTTTCGAGAAATTGAAATTTCGAGAGCTAATTTTCTTAATAATTCTATTTCTGCACTTATTGGATTTGTTGAACTAAATCAAGACAACGAATTTGGGGTTGTGATTTCAGTAAATGGTCAAACATTTTTTGGGGGTTGCCCCAAAGCAGATGACAAATTTGTAAACAACGAGCCGACAATCATACGGCTCAACACTGAAGACACGGTTTTGTCAAAATCAGGAGTACTCAAAAAGTCAAGAAGCATCTCATTTATTAATGAACTGCTACCTTTTGAAATCCAAATAAAGAAAAACGAAGATGGTTTTATTATTTCTATTCTTACTGCGGATGAAATAAGGTTGCTTGATTCAAATAATAAACAAATAAACTCATTCTCAAACGAAGAAAAATCAGTTTTCTCGGCACTGAAAAAAGGTTTATATACACTCGAGAGTAAAAGGATTGAAGAGTCGATTAAAATAAGATTGAAATAAATATGGCACTAATTTCTGTGGTTAAAGACGCACATTGGATTGATTTAAGTCCAAATCATAAAGAATTGAGGGAATATCTCGAAAATTCCCTACAAGAAGTTTGTGTTAAACACAAGCCAGGCAAAGTTATTATGGTAAAAGGTGCTTTTGGTATTGGCAAAACTAATACACTTCATTACTTATTCCATTATGGTTGGTGCAAGCTGGGCGTTCCTGTCTTGTTCGTCTCCCTCGAAAAGCTATATCCAACACTGGAAAAATATGCTTTGGAACAACCTACAAAAAAAATAGGCAATGTAGAACTTTGTGAATACTTGGATTTATTAGTAAGATCGGCTATCGAAGCCATAAGATGCAACACTCCTAATGTTGCTTCAAAATTATTATTCTTTGATTGGAGTGAAGGCGATATTAATGATTTTTGCTCACAATTTAATCCACTATCATTAAAGAAAATTGAACTGCAGGGCGAAAACTATACATTCAAAGATGAACTCTTTGATGCTCTCGCACCTGATGTCTTAAGTAACGCAATTTCTTCTAGCAATAGAACTTTGTTGTTGATTGACGAATTTGAAACTAAATTTGCTCAACTTAAATCCATTATTGATGCTTCAAATGGAGGCGAACTACGTGAACTTTTCGATCAAGTTGTTGAAAACAAGGTCTCATTTGATTTAATCATTGGCAACGGACCTGCTTCGGGCTATGAACTTAAAAGTGAAAACAGTAGTAAAGGTTCTGACGATGCAGAATCGAGCCGTATCACTCCAAAACAAGTTCCCTTTCCATTACCAGAAACAACAAAAATATTTCTTGGAACTGAAAACAAAGGACTTCTGAATTTTGCGTGGTGGGCTTCTCGTTGCCGCGCAAGGCATTTTTTACGGTTGAAAGAAGCCGTTGGCGACCTCGAAAAACTAACTTCAAAAAAATCTTACGCTGAATTTTTAAGTGATTTCACCTTTTTCAGTGACCCGATAGAATCCTCCGAAGAAGGTTCTTCGCCAATCACTTATGTGAAAACCGAGTATTTTAACGATTTTTCGGAGGAATTGAAAGATGAATTTTTACCGAAATTGATTACTGAAATCAAACCGGTAAGTATTTCGTTTAAAGACAATCGAGATTTCATTCTCAAATCAAAGAAATATCTTTTCTGTTCGCCCAACACAATAAATATTTCTCAAAAGTTACTGCCTGCACTGGCAAAAGATGTTAATGAAGGTATTTTGAAACCACTGAAAGAGACCGGAACATATTTAGAACTTGACTACGATTTAACTGTTCGTAAATATTTCGACTTTTTCCTGCGTTCAATCGCAAGCGAAAACAGCGAAATTGCTTTCGGAATGGTTGATGATGTTGCCGCCGACCAAAGTTTCTGTGAACTATTTTTGTTGCCACTCATTCATTTGAGTTACGATTTTATTACTCAATACGAAGAAGAAAGCATTACACGAAATAAACAAGCAGCAGAATTTTTATTGAACATTTTGTCGGATATTAAAAACAAAATGGAAAAGAAAGAAATCCGCACGTTGTTTCCTACTACATATTCCCTTTTCAAAAAAAATGATTACTTGGATGGTGATGGTTTTATTCAATTGTCGCTTGGAGCAATTCGTGAAACATACGAACAGCCAATTGGCGAACCAAAACTTAACTACAAAAACACCGATTTGGAAAGCAAACTGACCGAAATACATATAGATAGCAACACTTCAATTTTGAAACAAAGCAAAGATGATGTTGATTTCTACTTCATACCGAACTTGCCCGATGATCAACTTACTGATTATGTGAATGCGATAAAACGCTTTTGTATAAATTTTTTATTTAGCAATAATCACACAAATGGCAAAAATGTTTCAACGTTTATCTACTTTTCCGAACATAACACAATTATCGAGAATTTAAAGAATTTTGTTTTTTTCAAAAATAGCGATCTAAATCTACCTCGTGCCGGATATGCTTTGCATAAATTGAAATTTGAGTTTATTAAATCACAAGAGTTGAACTTCCCTTCGCAAACTTCAGATTTTTTGGATTCTGTTCTAAAAATTGGTTTAATAGGACTTCAAAACAACGAGTTCAACAGTTTTCAATTCAAAACTGAAAACGGCTGCCTGGAACTTAAAGAAATTGTCAGTATTATTAAACAGCCCACTTGGACAGAACGTAAAGAAACCCGCCGTACCATTGAACATTTTGAAAAAGTCGTATTTACAAATGAGGAGTCTGAACTTTTTAAAATGGCCAAAATGGCTAAAAGAAACTACGATGACAAACTTTTGGATCTTATTCCACAAAAGCCCAGATTGTCTGAATCTTTGAGAAAATATATCATAAATGATAGTTTGTATTTAGGTAGTGATGCTGATTATGGTGCATTTACAAAGAAAGTGATCAATCTTTTTTTGTACGAACATATAGAATTGCCAAACGGACTTCTAGATATTCTGAAAGATGCTTACGATTTCAAGATTAACCCGAACAAAACGGAAGAAAAAAATACTAAATTAAGTTTCTGGGAGTTTAAAACATTCATTCAAAATCACAGTGTAGATCTTAAAAACCACAAAGAAAAATTCAATGCAGAAGATTCTGTAATTCAAAATATATCACAACTCAGTGATATTTTACTTGAAGGAAGTAAATCACAAGATATTACTAAACTATGCGAATATCTTGCAAATGCAGACAACAATTTTTTAGAAAGTTATGTAAAACAGCTAGATGTTTATTATTCAGGTAAATACCCCATTTTTGAAACAATCTACAACTGTAATTTTGCTAGTGCTATAGACAAAGAAGCAAAGAGAAATACTCTTATTGATAAAATAAAGAACAATAAGGAAAAAATTTCAAGTTTGCGGACAACAATAGCTCCAGTTATAGAAGAATTAAAGGAGATTCTTAAATTAGATGATACACCTTTTGATTATAGCACAAGATTAGGCGAATTTTCAAGCAAAGTATTGATTGCTCTGGAGCGAATTCTGGAAAAAGACAACTCAATTTCCATTTTAATCTTAGGTGACGAGATTTTATCTCACACTGACAAATTAATGGAAGGAGCTACGACTTTTTCAAATCAAATTGCACTATTAAACAGAAATATGCAATTAAAATTTACCTCTATCAATTCAGTTCAAGAGAAGACAAACGCTATCTATTCTGACAATTTCTACAGTAATGTTTTAACAAATATCAAAAAAATCAAAAAGCAGGATTATTGGAGTACAATTATTCTCAACACTATAAAGGCAATTCCGCAATATGCCGATATTTTCAAAAATAAGGAAGATTATTCTCCAAGTAAGAAGCGATGGATTGACAAGGAAGATATCAATTTATTTTTGCAGCAATTAGACAGTAAATTTGTGGAAAAGAAAAGCAATATTGATGGATCTCAATTTATTATTGATTCTACAGTAGAAGAAATCAAAGAAGTGTTGAAATTAGAAAATGAATTGAAAGAGCTATTAATTTCAGTTGAATAAAATATGAAAGATATATTCTCACAAGTCCTGACAGATAAAATTGCCTCTGCAAAAGAGGCAAAACAAGGTAAGCATAAAGAAAAAATTCAGTTAAAATTGCTTGAATTGCAGAATTTCATTTCTACTCTTGACCAAAAAAAGCAAAGTATAGCCGATGAAGATTCGTATCAAAAGTATATCAAATTTTTAAAAGATGCGATTGAGTCGACAATTGAGCAAATTACAGCACCAACTGTTGATGACTTTATTGCTTGGGTTGAACAACTAACTGATAATAGAAACGAACATTACAAGACGTTTCGTAAATATTTAATCAGCAATTTTTCTGATTCTATCAGTACAAAAATCGATTCTGTTTTATCTGCTAAGGATATTTTGGAAAACGAAAATGTCCTTTTCTCATCACTCCTTTCAGAAGCTCGCAAAGCTATTAGAAAAGATTGTAACGTTTTTCTTGATAAGCCCGCAGAATTTGAAAATAACATTGACGGTTTTTTGGAAAAACTTGACGAAAACTTAACAGGATTAGTTGACATTGAAGAATTGACCTATATCAAAATTGAAGATTTGTATTCAGAAGAACAAAAAAACAATAATATTGATTTCTACGTTGATATTATTGAGAAATTTGTCAAGATAAATCAAAAATTAGATGCTATTAGCGACTCCGAAAAAACAGACACCTTAATTACCAAAATGAAAAGAAGAATTGAAGACATTGAAAAATGTATAAATCAATTAGATAAGACAACGATTGCAAATAGTTCTGATGAAACAGTAAGGGATATGTTTCTATCTTTCAAAGACGATATTGTGAAATTCGAGAAAGGAATTAATCAAAATTTCGAAGAATTTTTGTCACAAAAATGGGATGATATTATAACTCATTACGATACGGTAAAGGCATTCTTTAATAATGTAAAAGAAATAACTGATGAAGATGCTTGGAAATCTTTTAAGGCAAAAGATGAAATTACTATAATTGTACTTAAATACAACGCAACTAAAAAAGAAAATCCGTTAGCTTCTTTGAAATCAAAATCGATGATGAGTATTCAGCAAACACTTACCAAAAAGTTTAATGAAATAAATGATTATGAGGAGGAAGCAAAAAAAACAAAACAGGCTATCTTAGATGCATTTAGTAATACAGTAAAAGAATACACAGATAAACTTGATTTAATTGAAAAGTTAGATACGGACAAATCTACCTTCAATCAAATTAAAGATGATGGAATAGAAGCATTGAAAAATGGTTATGAATCATTAAAAGATCAAGATATTATTGTTTATTTGAAAGATGACTTTTCTTCTGATTTGAATACTTATAACAACATAAAAAGTTGGTTTAATGAAGTTTTGCAAAGATCAGGCATGAGGACCAAGATTGATTGGTTAGAAGAACAGCTACAAAGTGAAGATTCAGGCGATATTTCTGAAATTAATTTTGATGCTGATATTCTCAAGGAATTGCTGTTAAACAAACTTGTTACTTTAACAGTTTCAAAAACATACTAAAGATGGCAAATACCAACATAGATCTAATAAAAGCATTAGACAAAATTCGTTTGAACAACTTATATGTTCATCACGATACTTTGAACGAGGTTTGCTTTTCAAATGAGATACTAAGAAATCGAAAAGTTTATTTGGTTGAAACACTTGCCGTTGTTAATGCTTTGGTAGATAGGGGCACAATGTTGCTTTACGGTGGGCACGGTGGTGGAAAAACAACTTTGGCAAAGTATCTTGGACAAATTTTTTATAGGTTTTCAAAAGGCGAAATTGAAGATTGCATTCTTCGCGGACACCCACAACTTACTGAAGAAAAAATTTTGGGAAGTATGGATATTGCTCAACTGACAGGAAGTAAAGCATTAAACAAAAAAGACCAAGTTGATGTTATCTGGAATGAGTTTGTTGATTCCGAATGGAAAATTATTGACGAGCTTAACCGCCTGTCGCCTTATGCGCAGAATATATTACTGTCATTGCTTGCTGAGAGTTCAGTAAAATACCATAATGAATACAAGTTGTTGCCAAACTTTTCGCTATATGCTACTATGAATCCCAAAGACGAGGGAAACTTTATTATGTCACTGCCATTTCTCGACCGTTTTGCTCTGGCTTTACCTATCACAATGCCAGATTATGAAAGTTTAAGCACAATCGGTAAAAAAGATAAATCTTCTAAACAAGACGATTTATCTACCTATTTGAAAGATTTTGACTTAAAAGAAGTACAAGAAAGCGTGAAGAGAATTAAATATGCCGAAGATGCAGAACTATTTATCAACTTTATTATTTCTTCTTACCGTATTTGCGATCGTATTTCCAAAGAGTCAAATGATTCAACTTCGGTTGATAAAGAATTATGCAAAGGTTGTCATTTCAATGCACCGGAAAAAGTTTGCAATAAAATTATTCACCCATTAAGTGTACGTGTAAAAGAAGATTTGTATCGTTATGGTAAGGCTTTGGCATGGTTTCTTGGTGATTCGGAAGTCGAACCCTATGTTATTGCTACTATAGCTCCATATATGATTTGGCATCGCTCCTCATTAAGTAAAAGATATAAAAGTAAATTTTCGGAAGAACAAAATAATTCAAATCTTTTTACAATCAACATTGATCTTGATACAACCAAAAAAATTATTTTCCAAATTGAAACAGAATTTGAAGGTATAAAAGATTTGTTAAAGAAATTTTCTCAAATCAAAAAAGGAAAATTGACAGAAGTGGAGTTTAACAATTTTGTTTCGGAAGTTAAAAATCCCAACAATAATTTCTTACTGACAAAAAAAGATATTATTCCTAAACTTGATAGTGAATATCTTCCTGTTTATAAGCAAATCATTGAATATAACAAAAAGATTGACAGTTTAAAAGATATTGAAGAACTGAAAAAACTTAAAGACGAATTATCATTCAAATACGATATTCCTAACCGCCAATTTTTGGCAGAATCTATTGAAAAAAAAATCCGGAAAATCGGTACAGATACTTTAAAGGAAGAAACCTTCAAAAATCCGATGGAATCATTTATTGTGAATGTTGAAAAGGAGTGTAATGAATTAGTGAGTATAATCAAACAACGTTATCCTTATTTCCCAGATAATTTCATCCCAGCAATTCGCAAACCCGAAAGTTTATCACAAATTGAGGATTCTGATTACGATTTGACTATGGAAAGGATTAGCGAAAACGGTGGCAAATACAGTTTGCGTTTCAAGTATCGTGGTAAACAAGGTACTTCAGTTTATAAATATCTGAAAGAAAACAATGTCAACTAATTTCAATGCTTATCAACAAAAGGCAACAGAAGCCGTAACAGAAGTTTTTGAAAAAGAATTTAAGAACTCTATTGGTATTCCAAAGCCTGAAATTGATTTTTTTTTGCCAGATGATGATAATTACAGAACCGGTCAATATTATATTTCAATAGACGAAACTTGGCAAATTCATCTGAATTTTGGGCTATTGCCTGTAAGTTACACAGATTTTCAGCAAGAAGTGCGAGTTTTGACACGTCACGAAGTTGGCCATTATATGTGCTGTCCGTTTGATGTAATCACGCATTTCAGAATGTTAAAAGTCATTATTGATACTTTCAATAATTATTATGTAAAAAAGTATCCTAATATAAACATTATTAAATTATCGGGTGTTCTGGCAAATCAGGCCGCCGATATTATTGTCGATACAGTTAATTTCACAAAAAACAAGCGGGAAACTTTAAAAAGTGAAATAAATTGGATTAAAAAAGGTGCGGATTTTCAAGAAATACCCCGACATTCCAAATTGATGTTTCTTACGAAAGAAACTTTGTGGAGAGAAAGCTTGAATTTAAAAGAAAACGATGAAGAATTACTCACAGAAGTAAAGAAATTATCAGAAAAGTTTGAAGAAGGGGGTATTCAAAATAAACAAAAGTTCTTAGAAAAAGTTGAGGCATACACTCATTCTTTCTTCAAATTGTTTGAACAAGACCTACGAGAACAGCAACTACAAGAGCAAGGAAGCGATAGAAGCTCAAGTAGCGAACAACTTTCCGTCGGACAACCACAGGCAAGTCCGTCAAAAGATTCATACCAAAATGGCAGTCAGTTTGCATTTCAATCGCCTGACAAAGTACAGGAAGCATTGGCAGAATTAGCTCAGGAAACTTCTATTCAAACTTTCAATCAAATTCTTTCTGCTGCCGGTTTTAATTCATTGTCCGACAGAGAAAAAGAAAAAATTTGGTTTGAAGCTCAAAGTGCAGATATGATTCCAATTGACGAGGAAACGCCTATCGGAAACAACGACAATTATTCCTACCCAACTTCTTGGAAATTAGGCGATCCTATTGAAGATCTTGATATGATGTTAACTTTCGCAAATTCGCCGATATTTATTCCCGGAGTAACTACGAAAAAATGGGAACAAAATGCAATTTTTAATTTTGGAAGCGAAAAAAAACAACGCGATCTACTTCTTGTTATTGACACTTCGACCAGTATGGGTAATGTGGGCGAATCAAGTTCTAACATGCACCAAGCAGTACAGGCTTCTTTTGGTGTTATTAAATTCTTTGAATCTACTCAAAGCCAGATTGCCCTAATCGGATTTTCTGATAGAATAACTGCAAATATTAGATGGACAAAGAATTATGATGAAATAAAAGATGAATTATTAATTTCCGGTAATGGAGGCACTACGTTCCCTATTCAAACTATTCAATCCACACTCGAAAAAAACAATAATGAAATAGTAACGGTTATTATTACGGACGGTGAAATTAACAATCTAAGACAAACAATAGACTATTTCAAAGACTATTTAAATGATGGAAATAAACTCTTTATATTTTTGCAGAACAAGAAAGCACAAATCAATACAGAATATAAAAGCTTAATAAATATCGGTGCAAAGATTGTCATTGCTTTGACAGCAAAAGATATATGCGAAAGTGTTTTGAATGAAATATATGAAAACTAATTATCAAGCCAAAATATCAAAACATAGAATTCAAGTCCTCATGCACGATGACTATCTGAAATTGAATAAACTTAATAGCTATGGCAAAAAGACAAGTATTTTATAGTTTTCACTTTAAAAATGACTTCTGGAGGGTTTGGCAAGTAAGAAACATGGGAGTTATTGAAGGAAATGAACCTGTTTCTGCTAATGATTGGGAAGATGTAAAAAAGAAAGGGGATAATTCAATAAAAAAGTGGATAGAAGACAATATGAATTATCGGTCTTGTATTGTTGTGCTGATTGGAACAGATACTTCGTCTCGCCAATGGGTTAAATATGAAATTTCAAAGGCGTGGAAAGATGGAAGAGGAATTGTAGGTATATATATCCACGGACTAAAAGATATACTTGGAAAACAGTGTGAAATTGGAGGCAATCCCTTTAAGATGTTTTGCATTGATAAAACTTTTAATTACATTATTGAGCATAGTAAACCTGCTGATACTAACGAAATTAATTTAAGTGATCTTTGTGTGGCACATGACACTCCTTATAGCAGTAGCCAGTATGTTTACGATTATATAAAAGCAAATATTGAAGATTGGATTGATGAAGCTTTAAAAATAAGAAACAAATATCCTAAATGATTTTTATTTGTCTGCAATAAGTAGATTCGGATGTACTAAATTTTTCAATTTAAAAAATATGAGATTTAAATATCAACTCATTCTTTTAGGCACTTTAGGTGAATTATCGGATAGGCTCATAATCTTATTTGATAAAATGATTAATGATTTAAAACTTCAAAAAGGATCATTTTTAATCATTACAGAAAAAAATTTCCAAACTGAATACTCTGGTAATCAACCGGCATTTGTAATATATTTTGGAGATGTTAACGGAAAATTCAAGAATCTGGACATAATTCAAATTCTTTTGAAAGATGGAACAATGATTCTACCTGTATTTTTTGAACAGAATTTTTTTGAAAAACATATTCCAGAAATAATTCGAGGACAAAATGGATTGTTATACGACAAATCAAAGGATGAGAAAATTATCAATTTAGCACTTGAGTCTTTTGAGTTATTAAGGAGTTCAAGAAAAGTTTTTGTTAGTTACAGACGTAGTGAATCCTCTTCAGTGGCAATACAATTATATGAAGCACTAGAACGGAATAATTTTGATGTATTTTTAGATACACATTCAATAAAACAAGGTGAAATATTTCAAGATGAATTGTGGCATCGCATGACCGATTGCGATGTCTTAGTTCTATTAAATACTAAAGACTTTTTAGGAAGTCGATGGTGCAAAGAGGAAATTGCAGAAGCTAGTGCCAAACAGATAGGTATTGTTCAACTAGTCTGGCCAGATCATGAACTTGAAAAAATGGCAGAAGTCTGTTTCCCAATTCAATTAGATAAAAAGCATTTTGAAAATGAAGATTATGAAGACAAAGATGTTGCGAAGTTAAAGAAGCAATTTGTAGATGATTTAGTCCAAAATGTGGAATCAATTAGAGCAAGGAACTTGGCTGCTAGACAAGATAATTTGATTACTGAATTTACTAACATAGCGCTCAAATATAAAAAGAAGGTCAATTTGCAACCGGAAAGATTTATAACTGAAGAATTAACAGATACAAAAAAAAGAATATTTATACCAACAATCGGGATTCCACAATCAATGAATTGTTATCAATCGCATGAATTGATAAATCAGATAAATGAATATGAAGTTGAAAGTATTCATTTAATTTATGATGATTTACGTATTAGAGACAAGTGGTTAAAACATTTGGAATGGCTAAATAAATATTTAGTAGTAAAAACAATAAAGAAGCAAGATTTTGACCAATGGCTACAACGGAATTAAAAAACATTTTTCTTTCAGCTAGTATACCGCTTCCTGAAAGAGATCCTCAATATTATGAAACAGCAGATTTAATAGCTATAAGAGATTGTGTAATAGCTTTAGCCACAATCGCTTTGCCAAAGTGTAGATTAGTATGGGGAGGACATCCTTCCATTACTCCTTTAATTTATTATGTACTTAAAAAGATGGATGTTAATATTAAAGAACATGTTATACTTTTTCAGTCAAGATATTTTGAAAAGTATTTTCCCAATGACAATGCAAAATTCAATAATTTGATTTTGACAGAAAATTTGGGTGAAAAATTATCAAGTTTGAAGTTAATGCGCGAGACCATGCTTGAATCATTTGAATTTAAGGCTGGAATCTTCATTGGAGGTATGGATGGTGTAGAAGAAGAGTATAAGTTGTTCATAAAATATCAACCGGAAGCATTAATATTACCAATTGCTAGTACAGGTGCTGCAGCAAAAAAAATATATGAAAATTGTATGAAAGATTTAGATGAACAATTTGTAAAGAACTATGCATATATGTCCCTTTTTCAAAATTATTTAATTGATAAAATCTAATACTTATGGGAAAGAAAATTTTCATTTCTTACAAGTATGCGGATTCTAAAGTTCGCATACTCAAAGGTATTTATCCAACAACAGTTAGAGATTATGTGGATATATTTCAATCAAAAATTGATAAAAGCGACCATATCAATAAAGGTGAAGATGATGGAGAGGATATGAGTACTTTGGAAGACTCCACTATTACTTCAAAGCTCGGAGACAAGATATTTGATAGTACAGTGACAGTTGTATTTATATCAAAGGGCATGAAAGAAAATATACCTGAAAAGGAACAATGGATTCCATGGGAAATATCATATTCATTAAGAGAGCAATCACGACAAGGTTATAAAAGTAAAACTAATGCTATTTTGGGTGTGGTCTTACCGGATGAAACAGGGACATACGATTGGTATTACAGTTACAATCCTGCTTGTAATAGTATAACTCATTTTACTGACCAGCTGTTTGAAATGCTTAAAAAGAATATGTTTAATATAAAGGAACCTCAGCTTCGGACATGTAATGGAACAACTATACACGAAGGAGAAAGTTCTTATATTAAAACGGTAAAATGGGATGATTTTATAGTAAATATTGATTGGTATATAGAAAAATCAATTGAAATATGGAGGGTAAAAGACCAGTATATACTTCGGAAAAACGTCTAATACCCCCCATAATATCCAACAAGCCGAATGTGGCCTGATTACCCGTTACATTTGTAATGCATCATGTATAAAAGCACCTTGTTTTTTCACCTTAATCTAATAAAGATTTTAATATCTTTATCTGACCAAGATATTTTCACATAACCCACTTTCCCCATGTCCGAAGACCACAAAAAACAACTCGAGCAGCAGCTCTGGAATATAGCCAACACCTTACGCGGAAAAATGAATGCGGATGAATTTCGGGATTATATCCTGGGGTTCATTTTTTATAAGTATCTGTCGGAGAAGATGTGGAGATATGCGGATATCATACTGAAGCAGGACAAAATTCGGTATATGGATATTGACGAAAACAGTGCGAAGGGGAAGGAGTATATTGAGGCTATCAAGGAGGAGTCGTTGGAGAAACTGGGGTATTTTCTGAAGCCGTCGGAGCTGTTTAGTGAGGTGGCGAAGCGGGGGAATAGTGACAAGGAGGGTGGGGACAACTTTATCCTCGAGGACTTGGCCAAGATTCTGAGCAATATTGAGCAGAGTACCATGGGGACGGCCAGTGAGGATGATTTCGACAATTTGTTTGAGGATCTGGATTTGACGAGTACGAAGTTGGGGCGGACGGAATCGGCTAAGAATGAGTTGATTTCGAAGGTGCTGTTTCATTTGGACCAGATTGATTTTCATTTGGAGAATACGGAGCTGGATGTGCTGGGCGATGCCTACGAATACCTCATCGGGCAATTTGCCAGTGGGGCGGGGAAGAAGGCGGGTGAGTTTTATACGCCGCAGGAAGTCAGCAAGATATTGGCCAAATTGGTTACGACTGGGAAAAGTAAGCTCAAGTCGGTTTACGATCCGACGTGTGGTTCGGGGTCGTTGTTGTTGCGGGTGGCCAAGGAGGTGAAGGAAGTGAACAACTTTTACGGGCAGGAAATGAACCGCACCACCTACAACCTTGCCCGCATGAACATGATTCTGCACGATGTCCATTATCGGAAATTCGACATTCGGCAGGAAGACACGCTGGAGCATCCGCAACACCTGGACATGCGGTTCGAGGCCGTCGTGGCCAACCCGCCTTTTTCCGCCAATTGGAGCGCCAGCCCCCTGTTCATGACGGACGACCGCTTCAGCCAGTACGGAAAGCTGGCGCCGAGCAGCAAGGCCGATTTCGCCTTCGTTCAACACATGATCCATCAATTGGCCGACAATGGCACCATGGCCGTTGTTCTTCCGCACGGCGCCCTGTTTCGTGGCGGGGCTGAACTCCAGATTCGGCGCTATCTCATTGAGGACCGGAATTATTTGGATGCGGTGATTGGAATGCCGGCGAATATTTTCTATGGAACGAGTATTCCAACTTGCATATTGGTTTTCAAGAAGTGTCGTGAGAATCCTGAGGATGTTTTGTTTATTGATGCTAGCCAGTATTTTGAGAAAGTCAAGACACAAAATATATTGCGCGATGATGATATTGACCGAATAATTGAAACGTATCGCAACAGAACTGAAACTGAAAAGTATAGTAAAAGGGCAACATTAAATGAAATTGCGAAGAACGACTACAATCTGAATATTCCCCGGTATGTAGATACGTTTGAGGCTGAAGACAGTATTGACATAGATCTGTTAGCCAATAAGATAGTTGAACTGGATAAAGCAATGGCTGAAACCGACTTCAAAATTGCTCAATTTTGCAAGGAACTTGGCATCTCAACACCGTTTTGACGTATGAAAAAGAAAACAAATTTGCCAAAACTGCGATTCCCAGAGTTTGAAAGTGAATGGGAAATTAAAAAGTTGGGTGATATAACCGATATTTCAAAATTGGCAGGATTTGAATACACTAAACATGTCATTTATCAGGATACAGGTAAGATAATAGCATTGAGGGCATTAAACATTAAAAACAATGGTCTTGATTTGACTGAGGTCAAGTATATTGATAGAAGCGATTTTTCAAAACTGCATAGGAGTAAGTTGTTTATTGGCGACTTAATGTTCACATATATTGGTGCAAATATTGGTGATGTTGCTTTGATCGATGAAAATGATAGATATTATTTAGCTCCTAATGTTGCAAGAATACGATCAAGAAGTAATTGGCTTATTTATTATTTCTTACTTCAGTATTTTAATATACCAACCTTCCTAAAACAAGAAATTCATGGTTACATTGCAAGCAGCTCTCAACCTGCACTGTCTATGGAAAGCATAAGGAAATTTCAAATAAAAACTCCTTCATTGTCTGAGCAAAGTAAGATTTCCTCCTTTTTGATTTCAATTGATAACAAAATAAATCAACTTAAGAAGAAAAAAAGCCTCTTAGAACAATACAAAAAAGGTGTAACTCAACTGCTCTTTTCCCAAAAAATGCGGTTTAAGGATGAAGTCGGGAATGATTTTGAAGATTGGCAAGTGATTTTGTTGGGCGAATGTTTAGATTACATTCAACCAACTAAATATTTGGTGTCGAGTACGGAATATCACCCATCGTATTATACACCTGTATTAACAGCAGGAAAGACTTTTTTATTAGGATATACTAATGAAACAAATGGAATATTTGATGATGGATTACCTGTAATCATTTTTGATGATTTTACAACTGCAACTCAATTTGTAGATTTCCCCTTTAAAGCGAAGTCATCGGCAATGAAAATCTTGAAAGCTTGCCCTAATGTTAATATTAGATTTATGTATGAGGCAATGCAAAATCTGAATTACGAAATTGGAGGACATGAAAGGCATTGGATATCTAAGTTTTCTCAATTAGAGTTATTAATTCCATCCCTCGCCGAACAAACCAAAATCGCCAATTTTCTCACCTCCCTTGATGACAAAATAACCCAATGCAACATTCAGATCAACAAAATGGATTTATGGAAAAAAGGATTGTTGCAACAAATGTTTGTTTGATATGAACAAAAAGTATAACATAGAATTTGATCAGGAGATTGAAAGGATTTTAACAGAGCTTTATCATAACCCTTTAAATCCAGACTCAAGCGATAAAAGGATTGTAATCAAAACTCAATACAAGTTTATCCAATACCTGAAGGAAAATGACTTAGCTAATACTTTGGATTCTGTTAATGGAAATGGAAAATATGGTTTGTTTCTTAGAAAAAATGGATACGAAGTTTTTGAGAAATATGCCGGATGGAATGATTATAAGAAAAAGGTTATTGAAGAGAATCTAAAATCAGAAGCGGCAAAGAACCTTTCTCAACGATTTTGGTGGATTCCAATAATCATTTCAGTGATCGCTTTACTTGTAGCAATATTTAAACCGTAAGTATGACCACCCAACCCGAACTCCTCCTCGAAGACAACCTCATCAAGCAGCTTCAACTGCTGGGCTACAACCTGGTGAGCATCGCAGATGAGAAAGCTTTGCTTGCCAATCTGAAAAATCAGTTGGAGATACACAACGGCGTGTTGTTCTCGAGGAAAGAGTTCGACCGAGTACTGAATATTTTGTCGAAGGGGTCGGTGTTCGATAAGGCCAAGATACTCAGGGAGAAGCAGCATATTGTGAGGGACAACGGGGAGAGCCTCTATTTCGAATTCATCAGCCAGGACAACTGGTGTCAGAACCAGTTTCAGGTGACGCATCAGGTCACGGTGGAGGGTTCGTACAAGAACCGATACGATGTGACGTTGCTAATCAATGGGTTACCGCTGGTGCAGATTGAGCTGAAGAGGCGCGGGATAGAGCTGAAGGAAGCCTTCAACCAAGTAAACAGGTACCAAAGGCATTCGTTCGGCAGCCACGGCGGATTGTTCCAGTACGTCCAGATTTTCGTGATCAGCAACGGGGTCAATACCAAGTATTACGCCAACAACAAGTTTCAGTCGTTCAAGCAGACCTTCTATTGGAGCGACCGGGAGAACAAGATTGTGTCGCAGCTGGAGCAGTTCGCGTTCAGCTTCCTGGATACCTGCCACATCTCCAAGATGATTTGCAAGTACATCGTTCTGAGTGAGGCACATAAGATACTCATGGTGCTGCGCCCGTACCAGTATTTCGCGGTAGAAGCCTTGATTGAGCGGGTCAAGAACACGACCAAGAACGGCTACATCTGGCATACCACGGGTTCGGGCAAAACACTGACTTCGTTCAAGGCGAGCCAGATTCTCATGAACATGCCGCACGTGCGCAAGGTGGTGTTCGTGGTGGACCGCAAGGACCTCGATTACCAAACCACCAAGGAGTTCAACAGCTTCAGCAAAGGCAGCATCGACGGCACGGACAACACGAATGCGCTGGTTCGCCAGTTCTCGGACGATACGAAGCTGATTGTCACCACCATTCAGAAGCTGAACACTGCCATCAGTTTAACGCGCCATCAACGGCGCATGGAGTTGCTGCGCGACGAACGGATTGTGTTCATTTTTGATGAATGCCATCGGAGCCAGTTCGGCGAAACGCATGCCCGCATCAAGGCCTATTTCAGCAATATACAGATGTTTGGCTTCACCGGCACGCCGATTTTTGCCGAGAATTCCATCAAGAATGAAATGGGGAAACGTACCACTTCTGAACTGTTTGGCGATTGCCTCCATAAATACGTCATCACCGACGCCATCAAGGACGAGAATGTGCTGAAGTTCGCGGTGGAATACGTGGGTCGCTACAAGCGGAAGGATTCGCAGACGGAGGTGGACATCGAGGTGGAAGACATCGACACGAAGGAGCTGATGGAATCGCCGCTGCGGTTGGGCAAGATTGTGGATTTCATCATTGCCAACCATGGGCGCAAGACGTACAACCGGGAATTCACGGCTATGTTTTGTGTGAATAGTGTGGATACGTTGATTAAGTATTATGAGTTGTTTGCGGCTGCTCGGGTTTCCGGTGCGCATAATTTGCGGGTGGCTACCATTTTTAGCTATGCTGCCAACGAGGACGACAAGGATGCGAATGGGTTTCTGCCGGAAGAGGTTTCTGTCGTGGAGGAATCCCGGGCGCTGTATGGCCTGCATGAGCATAGTCGGGATAAGTTGGAGGCGTTTATTGGGGATTATAATGCGCTGTTTGGATGCAATTATTCGACTCGCGATAATGAGTCATTCTATAATTATTACAACGACATTTCTAAGCGGGTGAAGGCGCGGGAGATTGACATCTTGCTGGTGGTCAATATGTTCCTGACGGGTTTCGACAGCCCGACGTTGAATACGTTGTATGTGGACAAGAACCTCAAGTATCATGGCTTAATTCAGGCGTATTCGCGGACGAACCGGATTTTGAATGAGCAGAAGTCGCAGGGCAACATTGTGGTGTTTAGGAATTTGAAGAAGGCGACGGATGAGGCGATTACGTTGTTTAGCAACAAGGATGCGATTGATGTGATTTTGGTGGAGCCGTATGAGGATTATGTAGCCAAGTTTGATGTTGCTTTCTCGTCTTTGCTTGTTATTGCGCCTACGGTGGATAGTGTGAATTCCTTGCGCGATGAGAATGAGGAGTTGGCGTTTATCAAGGCGTTTAGGGAGTTGATGAGGCTTAAGAATGTTCTGGCTACGTTTGCGGATTTTGATTTCTCGCATTTGGAAATGACGGAGCAGGCGTTTGCGGATTACAAGAGTAAGTATTTGGACCTTTATGATAAGGTGCGAACAGTTAAAGAGAAGGTATCCATTCTGGATGATGTGGATTTTGAGCTGGAGCTGATTCATCGGGACGAAATCAATGTGGTGTATATTTTGGCGCTGCTGGCAAATTTGATTGGGCATCCGGATGCGGACAAGCGGCGGAAGGAAATTGTGGATTTGATTGCGGGGGAGGCGCATCTTCGGAGTAAAAAGGAGCTGATTGAGAAGTTTATACGGGAGAATATGCCGGCGATTGAGGATGCGGATGCGATTCCAGATGAGTTTGAGAGGTTCTGGTCAGCGGAGCAGCTTGCTGCTTTCAATAAGTTATGTTTAGAAGAGAATCTTTCCGATACCCGTGTTGAGAAGGTAATTGCTGACTACTTGTTTTCTGAGAGGGAGCCGTTGAGGGATGAGGTGCTGGAGTTGATTGAGGGGGAGAAGCCGACGGTGCTGTTGCGGAAAAGTGTCGGAGAACGGATATTGGCGAAGATAAGGGGGTTTGTGGAGACGTTTATTAGTGGAATTGGGGGAAACTAAAGTAAATGATAGAATGAACAGCGAAATTCTCATATATCAAAACCAATCAGGTGACATCAAAATTGATGTTCGTTTGGATGATGAAACGGTTTGGCTTACACAGGCACAAATGGGTCAGTTATTTGGAAAGGACAAACGTACGATATCTGAACATATTGGCAACATCTTCAAAGAGGGTGAATTAGAAGAAAGAGTGGTTGTCCGGAATTTCCGGACAACCACTCAGCACGGTGCCATTGCAGGAAAAACACAGGAAGTTGAAGTTAACGGCTACAATCTCGATGTTATCATTTCAGTCGGTTATCGGGTTAAATCCCCCCAAGGCACACAATTCCGTATATGGGCAACTCAACGGCTTAAAGAATACATCATCAAGGGTTTTGCGTTGAATGATGATCGTTTTAAGAGTGGCAGTTCAATGAACTATTTCTCGGAATTGCAAGAGCGAATTCGGGAGATTCGTCTATCTGAACGTTTTTTTTATCAGAAAATCAAAGATATTTACACCACCAGCATCGATTATGATCCCAAAGATGAAAAGACGATGGCGTTCTTCAAAGTGGTGCAAAATAAACTGCTTTGGGCTATCAGCAAGCAAACGGCAGCCGAGTTGGTGTTTTACAGGGCAAACGCTACTTTGCCTTTGATGGGCATGCAGTCGTATGATAAAAATGGAACGATAGCGATAAAAAAGACTGACGTAAGTATTGCCAAAAACTACTTGAACGAAGACGAAATAGAGTTGCTTGGATTGTTGGTAGAACAATACCTTGCCTTTGCCGAAACCATGGCTAAACAACGTACTCCCATGTACATGAGCGATTGGATAAATCGATTGGACAGCATTCTGCAATTGAATGGTAGAGAGTTACTTACACATGCAGGAAAAATCAGTCACGATAGGGCTTTGGAAAGGTCTGGTGAGGTATATGAAGAATATCAACGGGCTCAAAAGATTGTGGAAAGAATGCAAAGTTTGAAGGAGTTGGAAGAGGATATTATAAAATTGAAGAAATCGAGCAAATGAAAGTAAGAAATGCTTTCTAAAATAGCATAGTAACATGAGAGGTAAAACGATACAAATATTCTTGACCGATGGCACCCCAAGGGGCATTAAGTTGGCTGAGATTACAAGCAACATTGAACAAGCGATTTTCATCCCAAGAATTAAGATCGAGGAGGCAAGCGCTCGCCCCGAAGTATCTCGACCTGGAGTGTATTTTCTGTTTGGTGATGGTGAGGAGACTGCTAAACCTATTGCATACATTGGTCAGTCAAGGAACTGTCTTGATCGAATTAAATCGCACGATCAGAAAAAGGATTTCTGGAATTATGCTGTCCTAATCATCTCTAAGACCGACAGTTTCACCTTAACGCATATTGAGTATTTGGAACAACTCGCAATCAATAAGGCATTTGAAGCGAAAAGATTTGTTTTGGATAATGGAGTAAGTCCAAAAAAGTTCAAAGTGCCCGAAACCCTTGAAGCTGACCTTCTAGATAACTTTGATACAATCAAGATTCTGCTATCAACACTTGGCTTCACCATCTTTGAACCGATAAAACAAAAAGTTAAAGGTGAAAGCACCTTGTTTTGCAAAGGAAAAGAAGCCTTTGCTGAAGGTGAATACCAAGAGGATGGTTTTGTCGTCTTCAAGGGTTCAAAAGCAAATATGATTTTAGCTCCAAAAGCGCACTCTGCCAGTAGAAACCTAAGGCAAAAGTTGATTGATGATAATATTTTGATTGAGAAAGATGGCGTTTATGTCTTTCAGGAAGACTTTTTATTTACATCTCCCAGTTCCGCTGCCATGCAGGTTTTGGCCAGAAATGCGAATGGATGGTTGGAGTGGAAGGATAAAAAGGGGAAAACGTTGGATGAGTTAAAGAGAAAAACGGTTTAGTAATTCCAATTTTTCCATAGTATTCATGGGAGTTTCAAGCTAGACGTAATTAATTTGTTTTAGAATCTTATCCTTAATCTGCTCTTTTAATGCATTCTTTGTTACAAGGTCTATTTTTCTATTAAATATCTTTTCGAGGTATAATTCTAACGATAAATATTTCCAACCTATTGGTCGTTCCAATTCAACCAAAATGTCAATGTCACTTTCATCATTAAATGTTTCGTCCGAAAAGGAACCAAACAATCCGATTTCCTTTACAGCATACTCTTTATAAAGAGATGGCTTTAACTCTTTCAGCTTTAATAATATGTCATTCTTTGTAAGCATGTGCCAAAGATATGTAAGCATTCGGTAAACCCCGTATAAAAATCCTTCTTTCGTCTCGCTAAGTTTGTTCGTTTAACCAAACCTACAAGCCCAATGCTAACTGAGAAGAAGTTCAAAGCAATCTACGACTACTATCTGC
>Ga0209429_10000348_pt1 | contig 31775 bp, 24 predicted proteins | sample BarGraNGADG00212_3_FD_184493 | JGI IMG/M metagenome (GOLD analysis project Ga0209429, IMG submission 184493) | Arctic peat soil microbial communities from Barrow, Alaska - Barrow Graham LP Ref core NGADG0004-212 (SPAdes) (version 2) | ecosystem: Environmental > Terrestrial > Soil > Wetlands >... | reverse complement strand
CGACGACCACTACAGCCTGAGCTGGATCAGTGTCCCGAAGCAGATGAGCTACTGGAACGGTCGCCGCACCGACTGGGTGACGTCGATCAACGGGCTCGGCAAGGGCGACTTCGTGTACTACGACTGCAGTCGCCCGTGAGTGCCACCAGGCGCCATACGGCGTCACACAGTCTCGAATCTGCCGGTTCTTCCGAGGCTAGCCGAAACCATGAGGGCACCCAGGTTCCGAAAAGAGGGCACCCACTTGGGAGGTAGGGCACCCAGGCGACGCTGCCTAGCGGGCCGGCCGATCCCCTTCACCCTGAGGCCACAGGAGCACGCTCACGACGCGCCGGCGGACCGGCAAGGGTGACAGCCGTCCGGGACAGGTGGAGGCCCGGGCAGCGGCCAGGCGCCCGGGCCTCCAAGGAAGGTCGGAGTAGGAGGACTCCGGAGCCTTCCGTCTGGGGCGGCGTGAAGCTCGAGCACCGCCCGCAGTTTCTACAGCACGTCGCCGAAGTGCTCCGCGAGGGCCCTGTCGAGCGCGCTGGCGACGGCCGCGCACCTCACGGCGACTAGCCCCTCGGCGGCGAGGCCGTGCCGGCGCAGCTTGGCGGCGACGGCCTGGGCTTCGCGAATCGTGACACTTACGTGGTCCACGGTGGAATCTTCGGGCGAGGGCGTCGCGTGGCGGCCGGCGCCGGCAGGGACGCCCTGCCGCTCGCTCCTCGGCGGCACGATCCCCCGCGCTTCGCAGTCCTGCCACCAGGCCGCGAGATCGAAGTCGTCGCCGTGCTCACTGGCGTACAGGTCCTCGAGCGTCGGCAGGCTGGCAAGCTGCGGGTCGTTCGCCTCGACGAACGTCCACGCCTCCGCACGGAGCCGATGTGCGCGCCGGCGGCAGGTGTCGCCGCAGTAGCGGCGATGGCGGCCCTTGGCGCGCTGCGCGATCGGCGCGCCGCACTGAGCGCAGTTCGTGAGGATTTCAGGGCTCACGCCCGGCCTCCCTCGGCATTCGTGACGTGCCGATCGTTATCGTGACCGATTCGCCAGATTCGGGATGGACGGAGGGGAGGGGCAGGCAGGGTCGACGATGGCGGCATTTCCGTGATTGCCCCCCGCCCCCAGCTTCGGTACTTGAGCGGCAAGGTGTGCACAGGTTTAGGAATGGCTTGGCGAGCCGCGTTTGAGGCTGATTGGGGCGTACTGAGCGAGCCTAGCGCGAGCCTGAGAGCGGAAAGCGCCGCGACCACGTGTAGGTCGAAGTGTAGGACGGCGAGCTGGGCTGCGGGGGGTCTTCCGACACGGAGTTCACCAATCCTGGTATCGCCCACGAGAGGTGCACGGACCGCGCTATGCTTGTGGTGGCCGGGTCAGGTTGGCGGTGCCTGACAACTCCACCTTCTCTGGCCCGGCCGATCCCCTCCCCTGTCGGCTCTCACCTTGGTTCTCGCTTGAGTTCACGCGCGGATTGCGGCGAACCTGCACCGTGGTGACGGCGACGCTCGCGCCGCCGGAGCTCAATCGCCGGTCGGCAACAGCCATGCCCGCGGTCAACAGATCAGCGTGCACGGCGCACTGTGACTTCTCGCCTCAGTAGCGATGGACACCCCGTCGGTCGGCAGATGGGCACGGCGCACAGGTTTAGGAATCATGCGGCAGGCGTGACGGGCGGTAGTGCCCCGTACGCAAAGGTGCTGCACAGTCCAAGGTTCTGAGTGAGCCGACTGCCGGCCCGTGTTCAGCTGTGTTAGGCCATGGTGAGGCGTCTCGTCAGCATCTTGTCGGCAGAATGCCAGCAAGCGACTCTAACGACCGACGCGAAGCTTCGGGAATCGCGCCGCTCGCCGCACAGCGGCGCTCTAACAACTAGCGGCGCGACCGCGCTCGCACCGCGACCAGGATCGCAAGAGCGGCTGCGCCCATAACAGGCGCAATCACCGGCCGGAGCCGCATCAGAACGGCAGGAACATCCTTGGCGCCTATCTCTACCGACGTCGGCCAGTTACCCATCTCGCCGTTCAATACAAGTAGGCGACCGCGACGTTTCACTGACGTGAGTTCGAAGGGGAACCGCCCCACCGGAGAGTTGATGATCAACGTGTCGCCTCCATCTCAGAGTGCACCCGTGCGGCTTCAGTCCGAGCAAAGTCGATTACAGCGCGCGCGTCCATGCCAATCCGTGTCGGCTGGATGAACGAGGTGCGAGCTGCCCCGTCGCGTATGGCGCCATCGACGTTGCGCAGCGGCCGTAGATCTCCCGCGAGCACCACTGCGTCGCAGGCGATCTCGTGCGTTGACTGCCCGTCTGTGACCGTGACCCGGTTGACGCGATCGAAGCCGTGGACCTGCACCGGCCGGTACCCAGGCCAATGCCGAACGTCCAGTGGAGCTGCGCTAGCGCAGCTCCCACCGCCGACCAAGGTGATCTGCGCACTGAGGTGTCTGAGCTGGGGCAAGATGACGTCGACCCAGTCGCCGTACCCGCTTACCACCGGCCGACGCCCGATGGTGACTCCTGCTTCCAACAGATGGTGTGCGACGGTCGCCGAATACACACCGGCGACTCGACGACCCAACAACCCGATCTCCGCAGGCGTTGCTGGGCGCGAACCGCCCGCGAACACCAGCCAGCTCCCCTCGAGCCAAGTGGTCAATCGTGGTCCGACCACCAAGAGCTGTCCGGCCGACCAACGCAGGGCGGTGCTTCCGAGCACAAACCGAACTCCTTCAGCCGCGCATTCGGCAAATAGCCTTCGCACTTCCGGGGACTCGAATCCAGCTTGACCGCCTGGCGCGGGCAGCCTTTCAACCACCGTCACTGGACCGAACTGCGCCAGCTCGGACGCGGCACTGAGCCCGGTCAGCCCGGTGCCGATGACGAGCACCCCAGGGTCATGGCGTTTCAAGTCCGACCGTCCCTCCATCTGATCCCATGAGCACCTGAGCAGGAGCAACGTCGCCGTGCGCGGCGCACATCAGGATCACCCCCGCCATGCACACAGAGCCCTGACATCGACCACCCGTGGCTCGGGTACGCTTGCGCACGCCATCGATCGACCGCGCCGGTACGGCCCCTGTGAGAGCCCCGGCGATTTCCGCCGCTGTGACCTGCTCGCACACGCAGACAACCTGGCTGTATCGAGGGTCGGCTTCGGGCTGCTCTGGGTGCTGGTCGAGAAGCAGTTTGCGGCACGGGGGTCGTTCGTCGAGAGCACCTGAGCGCCGAGCGGTGTCCAAGCCCTGCTCGCGAAGCAGGCCCGCTACTCGCTCAGCGAACGCTGGGGACGTCGTTACTCCGGTGGACCGATTGCCCACGTGCGCGAAATTGGATACCCGCGAGTCCATACGCAGGCGCACCGGTTCTGAGGCTGCCGGGCGGTTGCCAGCATAGCTCTTGATTGCCCAGTCCAACGACGCTGTCGGGATCAACCGCTGCGTCTTCGTGAGGATCTCTTCCAGATTCGCCGCCACGGTTTCTGTGTCGTCGAAGTCGCCTCCCTCTTCGGCGTCGGGACCGAGGAGCACCGAGCCGTTGGTCGTAGGCGCCAACTCGATGCCGCGCGACTCTGCGCCCGGAACTGGCAACACAATTCGGCTCAGAGTCTGGCCAAACTCGCGGTCGAGGATCCAGTACTGCCCTTTGCGGGGCCACATCTTGATCTCATCGCCGCCGGCAAGCTCGCTTACGGCACCGGACCCAATACCTGCCGCATTGATGAAGTACCGTCCTCTGACCCCTCCACGAGGCGTGCGAGCCTGATTGAGCGCGGACTCGGCGTCTGAGTCGAAGCCGATCACCGGGGCGCCGAAGAAGAACTGCGCACCGTTCTGGACTGCGACCTCGGCATAGGCCCATGTGAGGCGCATTGGGTCTACGATGCCCTCGTCAGGGTAGTACAGCGCCCCAATGCATGCTTCGCTCAGCAGGGGCTCCTGTTCGCGGGCCTGTTCGCCGGAGAGGCGCTCGACCTTCGTGCCGGCCCGGCGCACCTCAGCCTCGAGCTCGTCGAGCCCCGATAGCTCTTGGTCGTCGAGAGCGACGGTCAAGGCACCGATGCGGATGTAGGGGACGTCGAGTCTCGTGCACAAGCTCTCCCATCCCGCATTCGATTCGGCGACGAGCTCGGCCTCCAAGGTTCCGAACGGGGCGTAGTACGAGCTGGTGATGCCTGCGTTGGCCTTGCTGGCGCCCTCCGCGATGTCATCGGCGGCTTCCAGAACGCAGACTCGAAGATCCGCCTGTGCCAGACGCAATGCAACAGCACATCCCAAGACGCCCGCCCCGATGATCACGACGTCGAAATCACCAGACACCGGCCGCCCACCCCTTCCCGGTCCATTCGGGCTCGAGCGCCGGCCATTGGCGCACCCCATTACGGCGCCACCTCAAGGGTGAGGGGGACGAAGCCGCCCTTGACGGAGTCGAAGGTCCGCTCATACTCGCGGCGCAACTGCGCATAGCGGTCTCTTTCGAGCGTCCGTGGCTGCACGACCGTGCCATAGCGAACCATGGCGGCCGACGCCGCTTTCGCGTCAGGATAGAGCCCACCGGCAACGCTGGCCAAAATAGCCGCGCCGAGAGCGGAAGCATCGAGCACCTCGGTGGGCTGGATGGGAAGCCCGAGCACATCCGCCTTTATCTGGGTCCATTCTGAGCTGGATGCCTCACCGTCCACGATGCGAAGCGGTCCGTCTTGCTGCCTGTTTGTCATGAGGACCTCGAGTGTGCCCGGGTACTGAAAGGCAATGCCTTCGAGAATCGACCGAGCCATGTGGGCCCGAGTATGAAAGGTCGTGATTCCGAAGAAGACGCCGGAAGCGAACTCTATGTAGTGCGGTGCCCGCTCGCCACCGGCCACGTACGGGAAGAACATCAGGCCATCCGAGCCCGGCGGAACCTCCATGGCCAGTTGGATGATTCGCGGATAGCCACCGCCGTCACTCAAATCAGCGAAGTCGGTGCACAGTTGGTCGCGGAACCAACGCAGCGATGAGCCGGAGCTGTCGATGGAGACTTCGCGTATGTAGCGATCCGGCACGACGTGGGGGGCACAGTCCCACTTACCATCGGGGTCAGGGTCATAGCCGTCGATAACCAGCCGCCAACCGCTACAGGTGCCCGTCCCGATGCACACCTGGCCAGGCGAGACCGCACCCGCACCGAGCGCCGCCGCCTGATCATCGGCACCACCGGCGGCGATCACCACGTCGGGCGACAGGCCCAGCCGTTGTGCCCAGTATGTTCCGAGCTCGGCACACTGCTCCCAGGGGCGGTAGGCGACGGGAGCAAACATACTCGTCGGCACCCCAACAGCCCCGAGGATCTCATCACTCCAACGCATGTTCTCGATGTCGAACGCCATGCTGCGAGAGCCCGTCGTGGTGTCAGTGCCAGCGAGCGAGACCAGGCGCCCAAGCACGTAGTCCTTGGGGGCAACCGCCCGCACTGTGCGATTCCACTCCTCAGGCAAGTGCTTGCGAGTCCAGAGCAGGTTCCCCAAGCCAAGTCCGGTGATGGGCACCGTCCCTGCTATCTCGATCAGCCGGGTGCGCCCAATGAGCTCGCGTACCTCGTCAGTGTCCTGTTGGGCGCGCATGTCGGTCCAGCTGATCGCCGACGTGGTCGGTTCGCCGTCCTCGCCAAGCAGCACGAACGGATCGCGCTGGGCAATCAGGGCGAGTGCACGTACTCGGTAGCCGCTAGTCTTTGCAGCCTGAGCAAGCTCAGTGACAACTTCGACGAAGGCGTTGAACCAGTCGTGGGGGTCGTTCTCATTCCAGCCTGGGCGCGCATGATACATGGGATACTCGATTCGAGTGCTCGAAACGAGCGAGCCATCGCGTCCGACGAGCACGCCTTTCATACTGCTCGTGCCCAGATCCACTCCGAGGAAGGCATCAGCAGGCATCGGCGACCGACCTCTCCGCGACCTCATCAACGATCGCACGCAGACGTACCACACGGAACGCCGCCCGGCCGATGAACAGACCGTCCGCCATCTCTCGAGCCACATGAGCAGCATCGCAAAGTGCCGCGTAGACACCTTCCGTCGCCGAGCCGCCGTAGAGAACCGTAGCTTGCGTCCCATGTTCGTCCAGGACGTCGCGCAGGGCAGCGACGACGTGACACACGCCGCGAGGATCGGCCGCTTGCGTGACGCCGATCGCCCATTCAGGTTCGTAGGCGACCACGACCGACGTTCCCCCGGGCAGGTAAGCCGCCCTGCGCCGCAGTTGTGCGCAGGTGAACCGAGCGGCTTCGGGCCCGGCCATGGCCGATTCCTCACCTACGCAGATCACCGGTGTGAGACCGACCTCGATGCAGCGCTTCACCTTCAGTGCCACATCGGCGTCCGTTTCGCCGTGCTCCTTGCGGCGCTCGGCGTGGCCGACTTCGGCATAGCAAGCGCCCAGGTCGGCGACCATCGACGCGGGTACATCGCCCGTATGAGCACCCGGACCGAAGGGGGAAACGTCCTGCGAACCGACCTGGATATCCGTTGCGGCAAGGGTGTCGACCGCAAACTTCAGCAGCGGAAGAGGCGGACAGACAAACATTGGCGTGGCTGGCTTCGTGAGCTGGCTACGCAGCTCGCGCAGCCAGCTCACGGTTTCACTTAAGCTCAGATGAGCCTTGAGACTCACTCCGACCAGCCTAGAACTCACGGCGAAGCCTGCGCTGTCGCTGGCGAGCGGCCGTGGTGGCCATTCTCATATGCAGTGAGAATCGCAACCTTTCGCGCTGAGGCAGATGCCTCGTCAAAGTGAAAGGACAGCCATTGACGGGCGATCGTCAGTGCTAATTGGGGAGCAATTACTCTGGAGCCCAGCGCGAGCACTTGACAGTTGTTGGAGAGCACCGATCGTTCAACCGAGTAGGAATCGTAGGCGACGGTGGCACGCACACCGTTGACCTTGTTGGCAGAGATCGCCATGCCGATGCCGGTGCCGCAGATCAAGATGGCCCGATCGATCTCGCCGCGTGCTACAGCCTGGGCCACCCGCAACCCTGTCTCTGGATAGGCCGTCGAGTCCTCGTCCGTGTAGATCCCAAAGTCGGTCTGAATGTACTCACTCTGCGATTGAGCGAGCGCATTGAAGAGGAAATCTTTGAGAGCGAGTCCTGCGTCGTCAGCCCCGAAGCCCAGCCGTTGCTTATCGGTTTGCACCCTTGCGCTCCTAGCTGTGAATCGCTCCAACTCGACCGATTCGACCCGTCACTGCGGTCTCGACTCCAGATTCTTCTCCAGCTGTACGGCGGCTTTCGAGTCGGCGCTGTACAGAGCAACTCCAGCCTCTCCTCTTTTGATCCGACCGCGCAGCACGAAGACCCACCATAGGGCCGCTAGGACGAATCCGAAGAAGACAATCCTGTCCGCGCCACGGAAGGTCGCGGGCAGGATCAGAATCGCAAGCGCCGTGAGAATCCACACCAACCCGACGATCATGATGGGCGGACCCCATGCTCCGAGATTGAAGCCGCCCTTCACCGCGGTCAGCGTCTTACGCCGAACTATGTATGCGACGAGGATAAGCAGATAAACGAGATACGGCGCCAAGGCTGTCGCACCGATGAGCGTGCCAAACGAGTTCGCCTGCAGGTAACCCCATATACAGAACCCGACCATGATCACGCCGCAGGTGATAAGCGCGTTGATCGGGGTTTTCGTGTTGTGGTTGACCTTGGATAGATGTCGCGACATTGGCAGCATGTGGTCACGCCCCAACGAGAACACCAGCCGACCGGCAGCCGCGATCGTGACCACATCCAGCGCGTACATAGAGAATGCGACCAGGAAGATGAACACGCGAACGAGCCCATGAGGCATCCAGTGATCAGCGATCGTGACGATAGGAAGACTCGACTCCTGGACGAGCTTCAGATCGGGGATCGCCAAGCTGAAGCTGATCAACGCAAACATGCCTAACACGGCAGACACAGCGACACCGTAGATTACCCCACGCGGAACACCCCTCTGCGAATCAAGCGCCTCCTCGCTGAGGTCAGCTGAAAGCTCGAAGCCAACGAGAGTGTAGATACCGAGCAGCCCGCCGATAGCAAAGAGGTAGATCATCGATCCCTGGAGCGTGCCAGCATGGTTGGTCAGAATACTCACCGGCGACTTACCCGCAGCGCTGTGCAAAGACCACAGCACCAGCAGCAGGACCGCCAAGAAGAACGTTCCACAGATCTCAGTCAAGACCGCGATATTGTTCACGCGCGAGGTGAGTCGAATGCTGATGAGGTTGATGGCAATCGCGGTGATCAACAGAAACACCGCAACGCCGAGCACCAATCGCGGGCTCGGGCTATTGAGGCCCAACGAGTTCAGTAGCAGCGGTGATATGCCGAGTAGAGCGATTGCACCGACGGTAATGAGCATGTACAGCAACGCAAAAGCAGCAACAAACCAGCCGTAGGCCGAACTAACCAGGCGCGCGCCCCACTGGTACGCGTAGCCGGCAAGAGGGATCTTCGTGCTCATTTCAGCAATGATCAGAGCCATGAGGATCTGGCCAAAACATGCGATCGGCCAGGTCCAGATTGTCGCTGGACCAAACGAATTAATGGCGAAACCGAAGTTCAGAAACAGCCCGGTTGAGATCGAGACAACAGAGAAGGCAACTGCGAACAGTGAGAAGAACTTCAGCGTTCGATGTAGCTCCTGCTTGTATCCGAACGCCGTGACCAACTTCTCTTGATCGTTGAGCGGCAGTCCGGTGTCGGCCGATTCGATTGCGGAACCATCAACGTCTGACATCTTTCGTCCTCTCAGTAGCAGCGTCTGGGCTTCCCAAAAGAGTGATCACTGTCTAACCCCCCTTGTTGGTTCACGAATGCCGAGAGAGCGTCGTCCTTGAACGAAGCCTCCGTATTGGGATGCGTGCCTCACCCGCACTCCTCGGGGGATGTGAACCAAGCCAGCGCTGCGGTGGACTATCGCCCAATTCCTCATCCTTGTCAGCGAATACTGGGGAAATCACACGCCGATATGTTAGATCTTATGCGCACATGGGTGGTCTTTGTCAACAGGTATTCTGGGAAGATCACATCACGATGTGGGCAGGCAGAGACACACGTCGGCGTGCTTGTTGCAGATGAAGGCGCGCGGCTGGGACGGTGAGGCTCGGAGGGATCTCCAAGACGATCTTATCGGAGCCATGGGAACTAACGACTGACGGCCCGTCGCTGCGTGGTCGCACTACGGTTGGAGTGGCTGGAGCTACTCTCTCCAGATCGAACTCTGCAGCCTCTCGGATGAGCCTCCGCTGGGACATTGACTCAAACTCCGTGATCAAAGGTCAAGGTTAGTCGCCGCCATAGGCTCGCCTCACCGCGTCGAACGCGCGATCTGTGCTCGCCAGCACCCGGTTGATGATGTCATCGGAATGCGCGGCATTTAGGAACCAGTTGTGGCGGGGCGCCAGGTAGGTCCCCGCGTTCAGAGCCGCTGACCCAAACGTCGTCATGCGCTCGTAGTCTGTGTCTGCCTCGAAGGTGATGTAGGGCATGGTCGGATGGCCGGTGTAGTGGATCGCCAGGTCGTGGGCTCCCGCTTGGGCCACGACACCCGTCTTGAGCAGGTCGCCGGCCCGGGCCATGCGCGCAACTGCGTCCTCTGCGCGTAGGGCGCCGATGGTCGCGATGGCGGCCGCCATGGAGACGGCGGCAAACCAGAACGAGCCGGTCAGGAAGACCGTGCTCGCCACTTCGCGGTACTTCTCTGAGCCGGCGATCGCCGCCAGCGCATAGCCGTTCGCGATGGCCTTGCTCCAAGCACTGAGGTCCGGGCGCACGCCGATGGGCTCCCAGCTGCCCCCCAAGTGCATCCGAAACCCGCAGCGCACGTCATCGAGGATCAGCAGCGCCCGGCAATCGTCGCAGGTGCGTCGCAGCAGGCGTGCAAACTCGGGATCGACGAGCTCTTGGTCAAACCCCTCGATGTGCTTGAACGGGGTGATGATCACCCCGGCGAATTCCTCGCCTGCCTCGGCGACCGCGGCCTTGAAGCTCTCGGCGTCGTTGTAGTCGAAGTAGCGCATGTTGGCGCGGTCTTGCGGAAGTACGCCGGCGGGCCAAGGCGTACACCAGGGCGCCGCACCGTGGTAGCTGCCGCGCACGGCGAGGATGACCGACCTGCCCGTGGCCGCCCGAGCAATCGTCAGGCAGCCTGTCGTGGCATCGGTGCCGTTCTTGGCAAAGACGGCCCAGTCGGCGTGCTCGACCGTGCTGGTGAACAGCTCAGCGAGTTCGACGACGCGTGGCGAGGGTGCATCGAGACAGTCGCCGAGCGCCGCCTGCTTGCGTGCCGCCTCTTCCACCGCTGGGTGGCGGTGGCCAAGGATGATCGGTCCGTAGCTGCACAGCAGGTCGACGTACTCGTTGCCGTCGACATCGCGTATGTACGCGCCGTTGCCCTCCTTCAAGAACTGCGGGAAATTGGGCGGAAGATGCATGTTGACCACGCTGTGATGGCCGTACATCCCGGCCGGGATCACGCGCTCTGCACGGCGGCGCAGATCGGCATCTCTCTGGTGGATGGCCTTCACGTCGGTACCCATTGTTCCTCCTACATCCGACGATGGATGGGGTCAGTTGTGGCGCGGCCGCGGACCACGCGCCGTCCTAGTGCGAGTCCTCGTCGTCGACCTTGTCCGCGGCCTCCGTGAGGGCGACTCGTCCGCGCCTCGCTTCATAGGCGGTGATCACGTCGACCTTGGCTGCAGAGCGTGAGCTCTCATCGAAGACGTAGCTCAACCACTGGTTGACGATGCGCTCTGCCAGTCTGAGGGCGACGACGTTCGAACCGAGCGCCAAGACCTGGCAGTTGTTGGACAGAATCGAACGCTCAACCGAGTAGGCGTCATAAGCGACGGTGGCACGTACGCCGGCGACCTTGTTGGCGGAGATCGCCATGCCGATGCCGGTGCCACAGATCAAGATCGCACGATCGATTTCGCCGCGTGCCACCGCCTCGGCGACAGGTAGCGCGACACTGGGATAGGGCACCTCTGTGGTCGCGTCGGGCGCGCCGAAGTCACGCAGGCTCTCGATTGCGGGGTGATCCCCGAGCACGTCTCGCAGCGCGTTCTTGAGGTCGGCACCGATGTGGTCCGCTCCGAGGCCGAGCCTCCACGTTCGCAGGTCAGCCATCGCCAGACGCCTCCCTGACAAGACTCGCCGACACCGCCTCGAGGATGAGGCACAGGGAGTAGGCTCCAGGGTCGACCGAGCCCCTGCTCTTCTCGCCCAACGCGGCCGCTCTGCCACGGCGTGTCACCATCTCTACAGTCGCGTCTCGCCCAGCGAAGGCTGCAGGCAAAGAGGCCTCCCAAGCCGCGGCGAAGTCCTCGCTTTGCGCCCTGCGTTCAAACTCGGTCACGAAGGGATCGAGCGCGTCGATCAGGGTCTTGTCGCCAAGCTCAGCTCGGCCGACCGTCTTGACGGCCTCGAGGCCCGCCCGTAGGCCGGTTGCCACATCGCCGGGGAGCGGCTTCTCGATTTGGCGCAACGAAGTACCGAGCGTCCCAATCAGCACCCCCCACAGCGCACCGGAGGCACCGCCCGCGGCATCGGCCAGTGCGCTACCCGCGGTGACGAGTACAGCGCCCGCCGTGGGCCCCGCGTCCTCAGCCGCCTGAACTCCCGCACGAAAGCCGCGCACCATGCCAGCGCCGTGGTCGCCGTCGCCTGCCACCGCATCGATGCGTCCAAGCTCGGCCTCCTCAGCCACCAGAATGTCGAGGGCTCGCGCCAACGCGCTTTGGGCGACCGGCGCGCTCATCGGGCACCTCTGCGATATCCGGTGGCCATGCTGGGCGTGTCGTAAAGAGCTCCAAGCTCGTCGTTGAGCCAGAACAGCGTCAGCGAGCATCCCGCCATATCCAGCGACGTGACGAGCTCACCAACCTCGCTGTCATGAACCTCAAGACCGGCCGCGTCCAGTAAGGGTCGAACCTCGCGGTAGAGCACGAAGAGCTCCTCGTACTTCGTCGAGCCCAGACCGTTCAGCAGCACGACGATGCGCCCATTTGCGTCCGTGGGCACCTCCTCGAGCAGCGGCTCGACCAGCAGGCGGGCGAGCTCCGCCGCCTTGACCCGCTCCACCGTCCGCACCCCAGGCTCACCGTGGATACCGAGCCCAAGCTCCATCTTGTCGGGATCCACCGTGAAGAGCGGCGCCTCTGCCCCGGGGACCGTGCAGCCCTCAAAGGCGACCCCCAGCGAGCGAGTCCGCAGGTTCGTCTGCTCTGCCAGCGCTGCCACCTCGTCAAGCGAACGACCCTGGTCTGCGCTGGTGCCGGCGATCTTGAAGACGAAGAAGTCACCAGCGATGCCCCTTCGGTCGGCTGCGCGCTCGGGCGGGGCCGAGGCGAGGTCGTCGGTGACGAGGACGGTCTTGACCGGGATGCCGTCCGCTTCGGCGCGCGCGGCCGCCATGGCGAAGTTCATGACGTCGCCGCTGTAGTTGCCGAACGAGTAGAGCACACCGGCGCCGCCGTCCAGGGCCTTGGTACAGCGGTAGATCTGTTCTGCAGAGGGGCTCGTGAAGATGTCGCCGATAACTGCGCCGGTGGCAAGGCCGGGACCGACGAGACCGGCGAAGGCTGGGTAGTGGCCCGAGCCGCCGCCGATCAAGACGGAGACGTGACCCTGCCTCGGAGCGCCTACTGCCATCACCCCAAACGCCTCCGGCACGCGACGCACGATTTGGGGATAGGCGAGCGTCAGACCCTCAATCATCTCCTCCTTGAAGGAGGTCGCGTCGTTAAGAACACGAGTCATTCGTCACCTTCTTCGCCGTTCAAGGGGGCAAGCTGGTAGGCAACGGAGTGATTGGCCAGGTCCTCGATCTGCTCAGACGACGCGGCATCATCGGTGATGACCAGATCGAACTCATCGAGAGAAGCAAATCGGTTCAGTGCGACAGTGGAAAGCTTCGAATGGTCGACGAGCAGCACCCTACGTGAAGCGCTATCCATCATCGCGCGCTTCACGAGCACGATCTCTTGCTCCTGATGGAAAGCCTGGCCATCGCCGATTGCAGACGTCGAAAGGATCGCCAGATCGGGCCGCAGTGAGCGAGCGTTCTCGATGCACTGGACCCCTATGAAGGAGTCGTGGGTCTTTAGGTACTCCCCGCCCAGGCTAATGAGCCGGATTTCGCTCATCTCAGAGACGACCTTGATCGTCTCCAAGTAGTTGGTGATCACAGTTAGCGGCGCATAGGCTGCGAGCAGCTGCGCAAGCGCCAAGGTCGTAGTGCCTTCATCAAGCAACAGGGACATGCCAGGCTCGATCAAACCTCTCGCGTGTCGGGCGATCGCTGCCTTTTCTTTTTGCATTGCAGACATGCGGTAGAGCACGTTACTCTCGAACACGCCCGAAGGCTGAGCCGACGCGCCACCCCGAAAACGTCGCACGACGCCCTGGCGCTCAAGCTCGGTGAGATGTCGATGCACGGTCATCTGGCTCACGTCGAACCGCTCAACGAGCTCGATGACCGTCACAGTGCCGTGGTCCAGCACGTAGCTGGCAAGCTCCCTTTGACGGTTGACGCGCGACATTCGGCCCGCGGCGCCTTTCGGTTCGTCAGGAGTCAGTTGACCGCGTTGTGGAGGTGGAGTGCGGTTCAATATCATATTTGCCTCCGCCTGAGGCTCCTTCGTTGTCTGGACATGGGTTGAATGGCCCCAATCTACACCGTTTCATGTGATATTCGAAATAGATGTTGTGACGAACGTCCCGATGTGGGCGACGCAGCGCAATTCTTGAGCCCAGACGTTCCAAGCACTCTGCTCGTCGCGGGCGGACTTCCGAGGAAGGTGTAGTCGGGCTGGGCTGCCGGAGAAGCAGCCTCACACGACCGTCGGAGCCACGGGAGCCCGCTGGACCGCTAAGCGGTCTCTCCGTCTTTGTCAGCCGCGCCTCTGAGACCGCACGTAGAGTGAGCAGCTCGATTGATGGCCTGCGAACCGGCTCGCCGAGTGACCATGTTGTCATAGCGGGTCGCAGTAGTAGAGTCTCGCACTGAAAGGTGCAGCCGCAATGGCGGCTTCAGACAGACTGAACACTTCTTTCTTGATAGATGCGATGAGCCGGGCGACGGTTCCGTGGCCCATTGGAGCGTGACGCCATGGTCGTGAGGGCTGTCATCTTTGACATGGACGGTCTCATGTTCGACACGGAACGACTCGCCCGTGATGCGTGGTTTCGCGCCATGGCGAAGTACGGTTACGCGCTCGACGACCGAGTCTATCTCAGCGCGGTGGGAAGCACCGTTGGGGCCGCTTGCCAGGTCTTCGTCGATGCTCTGGGGCCCCACTTGCCGATCGACGACATCGAGGCAGTCAAGGCGCAGTATCTGCAAGAAATGCTCATTTCAGGGCCACCCCTGAAGAGGGGTCTCGTCGCTCTTCTCGACGGCATCGAGGACTTGGAGCTGCTCACGGCGGTGGCGAGTACGACCGCGCATGCTGAGGTCGAGCGCCGCCTCTTGAGTGTCGGCTTGCGTGAGCGGTTCGACGTCGTGGTGGGTGGAGACGAGGTCGCCCAAGGCAAGCCGGCTCCCGAGATCTTCCTTCGCGCCAGCGAGCGCCTCGGCGTCGTCCCTGAGGACTGCGTCGTCCTCGAGGACTCGGAAGTGGGCGTCAGGGCGGCCGCGGCCGCTGGGATGATCCCTGTGATGGTCCCAGACCTCGTGGAGCCGTCGCCGGCCGCCGATGAGCTCGCGGCCGCTGTAGTGCCTTCACTGTCAGACGTGCTCGGGGTCCTGCGCGCACGCAGGGCCGCACGCATCTAACAAGCAGGTTTCGATCTCCCGGGCGCTCGCACACAGGGCGCACGATCCCTTGTGGGCAGGCGGAGACCGTGACGAAGGCTCTAGAAGCAGTGGCGCCCAGGACACCGGAGGACCCTCAGCTCAGTTCGCGCACGCGATGAGGGCTCTGCGCATACCCTCAGATCGTCGAGAACTGCGAGGTCGCAACGAGGTGGAACAGCTTTCGCCTGCCGAAGATGCGGGGTGCTGAGTCGTGGCGGCCTCGCAAGAGCCTGCCACCATTCCCGCCGGGAACCGTCACAGGTTACGGAGACGTGTCGAACCCACGGAAGATGCCCTCTGGCTGGCACTTTCTAACGAACGCCGACGCGATGCCGACGCCAGTACGCAACATGTGCAGCGGCGGAATCGTCTCCGTACTGCCAGAAGGCCGACCGGGCGGCTCCGGCGTTGGTGCCCGGACCGCACAGCTCGGAGTTGCTGACTACTCCCGATTGCGGGTATCGACGTCCACGTCGTGCAGCCCGAGTTGCCGAAGGCCCTCAAGCACCACGAGGTTCAGCGTCTCTCGCGGAATGCCGGCCAGCCCACCCTCTGCCCGGATGGTCAACTCGACGTCGACATCTGGGCTGCTGGCGCTCAGAGGGAGCACAGCAACTTTGACAACCTCGCGAACCTTGCTGCCGGGGACGGCTCTGATATGAATGGTAACGCCGGCGATGGTGGCACCCGCCCCGCCGTCCACCGGTATCGAGTCTTCCGACTTCCCGCCGGGCTCCAGGACAGTGCCGCCCGTTGGTTCTGGGCCAGGCGTCCCCGCGTCCTTCGAGTCTCCGGCCGTGCTGATTCCGCGCTTGGCTATCAGCTCCTTGATCGTCGCCGCGCGAACCATCCACATCCCAGGCTGGAACTGAATCTCGTTGCCGTCAACAGGCTCCCCAAATCGCAGGACCGCGTCGTCCGCGTCCCAGTTCGACCCACTGGCCAAGCCAAACAGCCGCTTCTGCACGCCATCGGCCAAGGCCTGGCGGAGGACGTGGGGACCCGCGAGCTTGGGGAGACTTGGCAGCCGATAGAAGTACCCAAGAAGCGCGTCAAGTTCGACCGCGTCGATGCCGTCGGGTAGCAGCCCAAAACGCGCGGCTAGCAGAGCGGCCGGCGCTAGGGTCGTCTCGACAAGTCGATCAGCGCTGCGCAGGTAGTCGAGTACGCGTTCGCCAATCTTCGCATCGACCTTGGCCGGCCCCAAGTCGACGTGGTCCAGCTTGGTGCCACTCCCGTTTCCTTCCCCGAGCAGGAGCAAGTGGCGATAGGCCATAGTGACTTGCTGCGGCAGACGCTCGCCGGCGGACGAGAGCCGTTTGTCGAGTTGCTCGCGCTGCTCGGCGTTGAAGCGCCCTAGGCGGTGCCGATCGCCCTGTAAGTCACGAAGGGCGGCCAAGGATCGGGCTGAGGCTCGTGCCTTGGCAATGCCCGGTGCGTCCGCGGCGATGAGCATGGCGGCGTTCTTGTTGGCTCGCCAGCTTCCGCCACGGCGCTCAAGCACTTCGCGAGCCACGCGCAGAGTCTCATCATTGGCGTCCCCGCCAATCGGCATTCCGAAGTCGAGGACTCCAAGTACGAGCTGCTGGCTGTCGGGCAGGTCAGTTGAGCCTTCGATGCGCGGCTCCACGCGCAGCTCTGAGGTGCTCGGAGCAACTGCGGCTACCGCCTCGCGCAGAAGAGCCTCAATGCGGTCCTCACCAATGGCGCCCTCCCGCTCAAGGACCACCTTGTTGAGGTTGGGCTCCGTCGTAAACCGGTAGCGCCCGCCCTCGGTCCGCATGTACCAGAGCGACCCTTCGAGGGCGTCACGGACGTCCTCGATGAGCCCCCTCGACAGGCCGGGCCGACCGACGCCAATCAGCATTTGAGCGGCCGATGCACCCAAGACTCTGTCGGATCCGAACGAGTTTAGGAAGGCCGTAGTCGCAAGGCCGGTCGCGAGTCCGACATCCATCGCCACGCCGCCGCGTCTACGGTCTTCCTCGGGGGCCTTGGAATCGGGGCGGATGATGTCGGCGTTGAGAGCTGCCTTGTAGCTCTCTCCGGCAAAACGAAGAACCTCGCCACGGATGCCCTGGTCCGCCAGGACGACGTCACCGCAATGAATGAGAGGGGCACCGTGGCGCCGCTGGGAAAGGGCCTTCACAGTGTGGGCCAAGGTCCTCAGCGCGCCTCGTGTGCGCTGGAAGCCAGACAGCGATCCCCAGCGATTGGTAAGGACGTCAACGAGCTCAGGATGAAACGGGAACGCCGCGACAAGACGGTCACGGTAGCTCGCCTCCCGGTAGTGTCCGGGCACTGCATCACCGAGGGACTCATACCAGTCGGCATAGGCTTCGGCAACTCGACGCCGCTCTTCCTCGGAACCGATTGCGCTGAACAAACGCCGGTGCAGGATCGGGAAGATGTCGTCCCCCTCGACAGGTGTGACTACGTTCTCCGTGCGCCCCACGACCTTGGAGAGGCGCTCCTGCATCTCCTCACCCGCCACGCTGGCGTAGTCCTCGAGGTTGGACGAGGTCAGAGTGGCCACGACCGCGACCCCGGGCACGCTCGCAGCCGCCGCGCAGAGCTCCTTGATGAACGTGAGCGACGTAGCCGCAAGATTGCCATCGTTCGAGGATACGGCCAACGCTTTGGTGAGGTACTGGAGCACCTCATCGAGCAGGATGAGGCAAGGGCCACGGCCTTCCAGCAGGGCGACGAGCTGCGTCGTTGAGGAACCGTGCAGATTCCGGTCCTGTTCAGCAACCTTCGCGAAGCCGGCCGGACCGCCCAAGCGATACGCTAGCTGACCGAGCAAGGTCCTAACCTCTGCGTCGTTGATGCCGGAGTCCGGCTCACCTGCTGCCAGCGCTCCGCCCTCCAGGACCACGACCGTAGCCTTGGGGAAGCTCGAGAGGTTCAGTTTGTCGGCAAGCTCGGTGACGAATGCCGTGCTGGCAACGAGCTCGGGGTCACGAAACAGGTGATACGCGGCAAGCAAGGTGTGCGTCTTTCCGCCGCCAAACTCAGTCTGGAGGCGATAGACGCCAGCAGCTGCCATGTCACCGGAAAGGCGTGCCGTCAGCTCCCCGAGAAAGGCAAGCAGGCTGTCGGTGAGATAGGTCTTGTCGCAGAACACCACCGGATCGAGGTAGTCGGCCGGACCACGGCCGCGGTCGACTAGCCCCAGGTCGGCAGCGAACAATGACTCGTCAAAGGAACCATCTGCAATGTCGCGCCTCGGCTCAGCGACCTCCGACCACGGACGCAGGTCCGTCATGGCCACTCCTTCACGATTGCTGGACTACCGAAGTCATTTCGACCCCGATTCGAACAGAGTGAGTTCCTCGAAGGTGGCTGTGGACCGAGCGGCGCCCGCTGACAGGGCTTCACGGTTGCCTGACAGGCCGAGAAGCATCGTCCGCTCTTTGCTCCCATCAGGAAGCACTTCGGCAAGTGCACGCGCCATCGCCCAGAAGCCGGGTTCGACTCCCATTCCGGTGGCGCCGAGTAACTCCTCAAGCTCCCGCTTCCGACCGGCGTCCCAGAGCTGACAGGCGAGGTGAAGGACGTCAACCAATCCTGCCGAGGCTGTCGGCTTCAGACCCTTACGCTCATGCGGACCCAGGAGAGTGAAGGTCGAGCCAGCCTGACGTGCGAATCCACTGGGACGACACACTCGGCCCAGGTCGACGTCGAACGCCTTCTCTAGCTTGTACGCCTCGTCAGCCGTGATTGAGGCCGTCAGATAGGCCCATCGCCACGTCAAGTAGAAGAGCGACTCGGCGTCCACCGCGGCAAGGGACTCAGCACCGAGGAGACGGCGCATCGCATGTCGCGCAACAGTCTGGCGCGCGAGAACCATCAACTCGGAGACGTCGACCTCCTCGCCAGAGAGTTTCACGACGCGACCGTATTGAGCGAAGACCTCGAAGGCTGGACCAATAGCGGACACGAAGTAGTCGGCGCCCATAAGGCCCATCTCCTCGAAGGCGTCGAGACGGTCGGCAATGCGTTCCTCAAGCGCCCGGACCACATCGTCGTAGAAGCCATCCTGGCTTGCATGCTGCGGTCGACACACAAGGACAACCGAAGAGCTCAGCACCGCGCTGATCTGCGCGGTGGGGCGGTTGGCCAACTCGGAGCGCATTGGCCACGAGGTGGTCACGACAAGATTCGCGGATCGCAGGGCGCGGAGAAGACGTTCCCACGCCTTGACGTCGGTGTGGGCGAACACGATGGCGACAATGCCTTGCGGTTTCACGACTCGCGCCATCTCGTCGAGAGCCCTCTGGAGACGTCGCTCAAACTCCTCGTGAGAGATGTACTCAGTCGACTTCTTGTCCGCCCGGCTCTCGATGACCTCCTGCCGCTTCGGAGTGAGAGGCGTGCCGAACACGGACGGGTGCAAATGGCCAACGCTGCGCTTAAGCCATACGTAGAAGAAATCGGACAGGTCACCGTACTGGATGGCGTCATAGTAGGGTGGATCGACGATGACGGCGTCAAAGGAATCGTCAGAGAACGACAAATCTTGCGCGTCCCCTCTCAGCACAACGGCAGGGGCGTCGCCCGCGTTTGAGCAGCGACGGATTGCGAGCTCGATCCAGCGGACTGCGCCGCGCCAGTTCCCTGACACCTCCTGCGACGGGTCGATCTCGACGTAGTCCCACACCATGGCAATCGCTTGGCGAGCGAACGTGCTGCGGACCTTCTCACCCTTCACGTGCCACCCGCAAAACGATGAGTCATAGTCAGCGATGCGGTCTACACACAGTCCGAGGTATGTCGAAATCGCGACCGCTCGTTCCGAGTCCATTCCACTTGCGAGCATCTCGCTGTGCGCGACCCGAACCGACTCGCAGAGACAGCCCAAGACGTAGAGCTGACGGTCGTTGAACAACCCGCGAAACGTGTCGATGCCGTACACCAGGTTGCGATAGCACCTGTATTGCGACTTCACCATCGGCTCGTCCGGGAGTGCCGATGTTCCGTCTGGTGTCTCTGCCAAGTCGTCGAGCAACGCGCTGGCCAGCGTGTCGGCCCCTTCGATCTCGTCCGGACGCGACTCCCGATAGGTGCGCACTGCCCCGTCAATCTCGAGCACCGCGTAGAGGAGATGACCGAGACCCACTTTCTTTGCGTACTCGCGGACGGCCTTAGCAGGCGTCGAAGTGCCGCAGCCAGGGCACGTGACCGAACTCGCCTTCACCGTGCCACTGGACAGGTCCAACTCCGCGGGAGGTGAGCCCGTGCGGACATGAAGCTGTATGCGTCCGGATCTGCTGTCGGGCTCGACCCAGACTGTTCGGCGGCCGCTGTTGGCGAGCCAGAATGATGACAGCAGCGGAATCTGTGTCCGACAAGCTGGGTTCGGACATTCCATTGTGCGTGCCCAGAAATAGACAGCTGGCCGGCGACCCGACCGGTCCGCCAGGAAGACCTTCGCGCGTTTCGGCTCGACCCGATCCGCCACCCACTGTGCCCACTTCACGAAGTCGTCGGCAAGTGGGTTGTCCCCCATCGGGCCGGGATGACCGAAGCGTTGAGGATATTCGAGCACGCACTTCTCGATCAGGTGAGCCACAGGATTGAGGTCGATGGCCGTGGTGTCGCAGCCAAGGCGCAGCGCTTCCAGCGGGATCGCACCACCGCCAGCGAAGCAATCAAGAACCTTCGGCGGACCGTCCGGATGGGCCTGGGCAAGGAGCTCGCGCAGGGGATTGATGAGCGATGGGTTGTCGGCGGCTTCGAAGGGAGCTGCCTGCGCGAGATGGCGCAGGATCTGCCGGCGGCTGGCGTCGTCCTCCGGATCCGGAAGCAGCGTTCCGAATACCATGGCGCGGCTCATCGAGAGAGGGCGCCGAGCCCACCAAATGTGCATCGTGGAGATGTTCCCGTGGCGCAAAGCTTTCTCTCTGGCGGACTCCGCGTTGACCTCTTTGAGCGGGAGCTCCTCCTCAATGAGACGGCGATCGGTCACGCGGGAGCTCCCTTCGCAGCTTCGATGAAAGGCTCGGGGTCAATGCGGTAGCGCACATCGAGTGACGGTTGCCAAGCGCCCGCAAGCGCCTTGGCGGGGTTGCATACCCGGTATAGTCGGGGCGACGGCTGGGCGCAATCGAGGACAACGTATAGCCAGTAGTCGTCGCCGAGCTCCTGGCTTTTCGCGAATTCGCTCCAGGTGAGTTCAACTCGGCCAACGCCTGCGCGCCCTTTGACCTCGATGCAGCGTCGCTCCTGGCCCAGCTGGGAGAGCAGATCAAAGCCCACATTGTCGCTTTCGACCGAATGCACTGACGCGCCTCGGTCGATCTCGTAGCGGCGAGCGACTCCCACGGCCATCTGCTCCGTCTCGCCATCCACCTGCTCTCCAATGTCGCCCCCCGCTGAGTCATCGCCGGTCGTGGCAAAGGCTAGCGGAAGGAGCAGGGCGCTGCCGACAACCGTCACGACCCCGCGAACGACACTGCGGCCTCGCGCTGTCTCCTCCAGCCGCTGACGGCGGCGCTGATCGTGTTGCTCCTTGACAAGCTCAGACTTGCGAAGTCTGCCTTCGGCCCCTTGCACGCCGAGATCGATTTCCTCGTCGGCCGCGATGATGGCAGCGTCGGCCTGCGCCAGCAGTGAGTTGAAGGAGCGCTTGAGGAAGTCCTCTTGGATGGAGGCGATGTTTTCTCGTTCCACCCTTGTTTGCTGGAACACGCCCTCGAAGAGATGCTGGCGTGCCCACAGCGCGAGTTCCGAGTCCGCTTGCGCGGTGGTGGGCTCTTCGCTCAGGGGAGCAAGAGCCTCGCTGCCGGGCGGCACAACATCGAAGAGGAACGCCGCCGAGGCCGGCTCGATGCGCCCGTCAGGAAGGACGCGAGCGGCCGCCAGTGTACGCCGCACCACCTCTCCGTTGCCGTCGACGACGTCGCCGACGAGGAAGCGCAATAGCGTTGGTTCCTGGGCATCGGGGTCCAAGAAGACTGCACCCCGAGCGACCTCGTTGGCTGTGCGCTCGATGCAGTAGGCCGCAAGGGCATCGAAGAGCGGATGGCCAGGGCCGCACAGCTCAGCCGCGGGCAATGTGGCCTCATCCTCCGCGCGACGAGGTCGCGCGGCAACGGACTTGTCGAAGGTGAGTCGCTTGTAGTCGGGGGCGATTTGGCGCAGGCCTGAGCCCGTGCGGCTGCGGGCCACGAGCACGTCCGGGGAGCGATCCACTCGCCACGTGCCAGGGTCGAGCCGCCTGGTGACCTTGCCGCCGGCGTAGGTGATGGCGTCGACGAAGAACCGTTCGAAGTAGCCCGGAGGCAGGCGACGCTCCTCCGCTCGGGCCGCCCGATCGCGCTCAGTCTCCCAGTCGAGGTGGTCCCGCGCCAGGGCACTCTCGAGGAGCTCCTCCGCCCTGGCCTTCGTCTTCGGGTCGACTTCGGCGCCGCCGAAGGTCTGGGCCGCTTCTTCCTTGCTCATCTCGCCCGCGATGACCGCCTCGAGGACCTCGCGCAGGTTGGTAGCGATCGCCTGGCCGACGACGTCGAACACCTTGTCGCCGAGGGCGACCCCCATGTTCTCCATCTTCTGCAGAAGGACGCTGAGGACATAGCCCTCCCGAGTGTTGCCGGCGATGAGGTTGAAGATGTAGACGTCGTCTGTCTGGCCGATGCGGTGGATGCGACCCATGCGCTGTTCTAACCGGTTAGGGTTCCAGGGAATGTCGTAGTTGACCATCAAGTGGCAGAACTGCAGGTTGATGCCCTCGCCGGCAGCCTCGGTGGCCACCATGATTTGGGCGGTCTCTCGGAAGTAGCGCTCCTGCGCGATGCGCTCGGGGAGCTTCATCTGTCCATGGATCTGGGCGACCTCGAAGTCCCTCGAGAGGTTCTCGATCAGGTAGTCGAGAGTGTCCTTGTGTTCGGTGAAGATGAGTAGCTGCTTGCGACGGTCCTCCTTGAGTCCCAAGTTGCGAACCACGTCGAGCAGCTCAGTGAGCTTGCGCTCCACCCGCTTGCCCTCCACTTCCTGCGCAAGCGCGAGCAGGGGACGCAAGGCGTCGCGCTCACCCTCCAACTCGGTGACTGTGTCAGGCAGCCACTCCTCAAGGGCCTCCTCCTCGAGCTGCCAGCGCTCCGACTCATCAAGGTCGTCGAGCTCATCGCCTTCGGGGAAGAGAGCGGTCTGGAATGCCTTTCGGCCACGCAGGTAGGCCGCCGGGTCCTCCAGTGCCTTTTCGATTCGGTCGAGCCGCCTCTCCAGCGTACGCCGGATCGCTCGAGTACTCGACGCGACGCGGCGCTGCATGGTAGTGAGCGCGAAGCCTGCCGTGGCCTTGGAGCGATCTCCGCGGATCTCTACGAGCTTGGTTGAGACGAAGTCCGTGACCGCGTTGTAGAGCTCCCACTCATCTCCGGTTATTTCGAACTCCACCCGCTGAGGATGGCGATCCTTGAAGAGCTTGTTGCCGGCCATGTCGCGCATGATCTCCTTCGAGACCTTGCGGAACTGCTGGGCGGGAACCTCCAGCTTGCTCGGACAGCGATCGCCCCAGGCATCGAGGTCCAGTAGCCGCAAGAGAGCCCAGAGACTGTAGTCGCGACCCGAATGGGGAGTAGCCGTCATGAGAAGGAGGCGATGGCTGCGGCGGGCCACTGCTTCGGCCGCCTTGTACCGCTCGCTCTTCTTGTTGATGTAGCCCTTGCCGTCAATCGAAATCGTGAACCCGTGAGCCTCGTCGATGACGCCGAGGTCCCAGTCTCTCTCCGCGGCGTCGAAGGCCTCCCGTGCACGATCGGTGCGAAGGAAGTCGCGGCTGACAACAATGCGGTCGAATTGGTCCCAGGGGTTCTCGGTCAGCGAGGCATCAAAGTGCGTCGCGCCGAGCTGGACGAAGTCGAGCTGAAAGCGCTCCGACAGTTCGCGAACCCACTGGGGTCGGAGGCTGGCCGGCGCGACCACGAGAATGCGGTCACCGGCGCGACGAAGGATCAGCTCCTTCATGTACAGACCGGCCATGATTGTCTTGCCAGCACCTGGGTCATCGGCAAGCAGGTACCGAAGCCTCGGCTCACGCAAGAAGCACTCGTAGACAGCCTCAAGCTGATGCGGCAGCGGTTGGATATTTGAGACGGCGACCGCTGCCATCTCGTAGGCGAAGGCAATCTCGATGCGACGCGCCTCCACCCCGAGGCGGAACTGGATGGGGTCCCCGTCGAAGCGCAGAATGGCGAGTGCATCGACGATTTCGATGCCAGCGAGCTCGGACTCGGAGAGCACGTGCTTGCCGGGCCCAGAAGGCCCGTCGAAAAAGAACTCCCAGAAGGGGCCAGGAGTGACCGCGACCAGCGTCACGACCTCATCGCGCCCGGGAAAGCGGACCTGTGCCTGGGGCTTCAGGCGCTCCAAGTCAACGGACACTTTCATACCCCCGCTCGTCTGAAAATGGGCTTCCGTCCGGGCTCCTGTGGCCATCCCTCTCAACACACCTACCCCCAGCTCGTGGCCTGCCCAGCTGCTCTCGAGTCTACCGGAACCAATGGACAGAATGGAGTGGAACGTGATTGCCCGACGCCTTGACACATGGCTGCACGTTCTGTGCTCACTACACATTCTGCTCTTGTGGAGCAGCTTCGTGCTGATCGCCGACGTGATGCCGACGCGGCCGTCGAACACCGATTGAGCCTCCGCCAAGTCAGGTGGGGCTTGGCGCGCTGCTGGCATCGTAACGGAACGACCTGTGCCACTGGCATGAGTCCGAGCGGCTCCCATTATCAGCGGTGATGCGCTGCCCGGAATCGAGGCTAGATCTCGGCGGGCGCCAAACGGTGGCCAGCGTCCAAGATCGCACTCCTACCGCTTGGCGTGCAGACCCCACGTCGAGACCAAGAAGACGATGTCTGAGGCAGCCAGATGTAGTGCAAACGACGCGATCGCCTCGTCGGCCTCGCGTGGATCGATGCCGGCCCCGTGGTCGAGCGCATTGCGGACGGGGGGCAGCTTGGTCGCAAGGGCGGCATGTACCTTGTTGCCGTATTCCTCGTCGAGGTGAGAGAACATCGTCGAGTCGATGAGCCTACGCGCTAGTACACTCGCTGCGTCGCCAGAGACATAGGGCGCCTGCTGCATGTCCAGCAGCTGTTTCATCACGCTCTCCACCGCCTGGTTGGCCTCGGACACGGCCGCGTCCCAACGACCGTGTCGAAAGTGATCGTGGGCGGCGCGGAACTCTGCCTCCGCGCCACGGAAGCTGTCGTCACGGAGGAGCCCAAACGCCGGCTCAGTGGCATCGCGATGGAGATAGTCCGAGTCCGCGCGGACGAGCTTGCCACCGGTGAAACGAAGGGGCACATCAGCGGCGCGGAGACGACCGTTCAGCTCATCGATTGCGTCCTCGGCGCGAGTGGTGGCGCGCCATGTCCCGTGCAACTGTGACCAGCCGTCGTACTCAGTCTCGTAGTAGACCGTCAGGGCGATGAAGAGCAGATCGACAAGGTCCGCGGCCTCAATGTCGCTGGCGTCCTCGATGAAGGTAATGCACTGCAGATCGGGATCGTCGCCTCGGACTCTGTCGCTCAACTTGTAGCGGCCCAGCTCCTTGAGCATCTGCCGGCAAGCGAACGCCCAGACAGGATTCTCGCCTACATAGGAAGTGTAGGCTTCTCCCAGCGCCTCCCGAAGGATGTGCACAATCTGGACACGAAGCTCTCTCGAGAGATGGATGCCGGCGGCATCCTCCGGCTCCCGCTGAGAACGTCGCTTAAAGATGGCCAATGTCGCCCCTTTCGCCGCCCCGCGAGCAGCGTATCACCGTGGCTCGACCGCAGGAAGAGTCACGGAGGTTGTGGCGTTCCAGGCTTGGATCAGACGCGCCCCATCGCGTCCAACGATGCGAGACGCCATGGCGATTCCCGACGTGGTGGTCTAGGCTGGTTGCACAACCGGCGGGGTCGTCCAGTTGGTCGGCAAGGATCGCGCCCGCGGGAGGGAGGGGCCCGCCCCATGGCCGTCAATCTGTTCATCGACACGAACATCTTCCTTGCCTTCTATCACTTCTCTGGCGAAGACCTCGAGGAGCTGAAGAAGCTCGCCGTACTCGTCGAGAAGGACAAGATCCGCCTGCTCGTGCCGCAACAGGTGATAGACGAGTTCCGTCGTAACCGCGACACAAAGATCGCAGATGCCCTGAAGAAGCTGAGAGACCAGAAGCTGGGGCTCCAATTCCCGCAGATGTGCAAGGACTACCCGGAGTACGCCAGGCTGCGCAGTCTTCAGAAGGCCTATGAGACCATCCACGCCGCGCTCGTTGCGCAGGCCCTGGCTGATGCTGAGTCCGGGACCTTAAAGGCTGACGACATCATCAGCAGCCTCTTCGAGCATGGCGAAGTCATCGCGACCTCCTCGGACATTGCTGCGCGCGCAGCTCTGCGGATGGATATGGGCAATCCACCGGGCAAGAACAGCTCTCTGGGCGACGCCGTCAACTGGGAGTGCCTGCTGGAGTCGGCCAGCAGTGCCGAACCCCTGCACTTCGTGACCGACGACAGCGACTATGTCTCACCACTCGATGCTGCCGCGTTCAACTCGTTCTTGCTGAGAGAGTGGAGCGACAAGACGAGACCGGACCTTGTGTTCCATAAGCGGCTTTCGGCGTTCTTCGCCAAAGAGTTCCAGCAGATCAAGCTTGCAAGCGAAGCTGAGAAGGACTTGCTCATCCAAGACCTGGCTGAGAGTCCGAACTTCATCACCACGCACGCCATCGTCGCCAAACTGCGCCAGTTCTCGGACTTCACCCTCGATCAAGCGAACGCGATTCTGTCGGCCGCCTATGGCAACAGCCAAGTTGGCTGGATTGCTGGGGACGACGATGTCCGTGAGCTGCTCAAGGCCGCCATCATTGGCTGGAAGGACCAGCTCGATCCGCAGATGCTGATCGAAGTGGTCGAGCTGATGGAGCCTGAGCCTGAACCCGAGGCATCCGGCGGTGTCCCCTTCTAGAAAGGGAGCGCCCTCCCGATCCATTGGGATAGGGCCGCGACGGCACGCGAGATAGGCGGCCCCATGCCAAGACGCTGGAAGCGTCAGGGGAGGGTCTCCCGACCAGCCTCGATTTCGGAATTTCCCATCATGTGCCGCGACTTGGATTCGCAGCGCAGCCCACGCGATTTCGTGGTCCAGGATTCGACTCCAAGCCGGCGGGTGCACAGGTCTGGCTAATATGTCCGGCCTCAGATTGTCCTGCACAGGGCCGGACTGCCGACGAGATGCCTACGCGGCGTAGCTCACATCGCCCCCGGCCGCCCCTGCGTCAACCTGACCGCCTCGGCGATCGTGTCGCAGGTGAGCAGGAGGTCGATCGCCGCGGTCAGCCTAGCGGTCGCGTAGATGTTGCCGTTCTTCACGACCTTCGGCGGCTCGATCGCAGGGCCGAGCTGGTAGAGAACGTACTCGCCGTCGTTCTCTCCCTGCGGCGCACGGTCTATCTCCGGTACCTTGTCCCAGAGAGGATCGACGATCTCGTACCCCTCGACGTGGTGGATGCTGCGGAGACGCCCTCCCCAGCGAAATCCCAAGTAGTTGGGCGGCACGGCGGGCCAGCCGTTGCGACCGTAAGGATGGAAGTACTGGCTCTTCACGCGCACGTAGTCTCGCCACGGGATGCGACTCCAAGACGGCGAGCCCTCGGCGATCACGACCACGTACACGAGGTTGGACGCCTGGCTCTGCATGTGGATCAACCCCTCCAGGTAGTCGCATAGGTCACGCAGCACGGGGCGCTCGGCGCGGGCCGCGCGGTGGACGCCTACGCGGCCCAGCGCGACCACCTCGGCCCAGCTCAAGTGGCGGATCGGCACCTGCCCGATGGTCTTGGGCAGACGCGGTTCGGCGAACTCGCAGCTGCACTCCGACAAGACGGCAAGCACACCCTGTTTCTCGCGCCGTAGCAGGCGCTGAGCGTAGAGCTCCAGCTGTGCGCGACGGGGAAGCTGCCAGCCACTCTTGGCCTCGACGATGACGAAGAGGTTCTCGGTCTCGATTTCGATGTCGGTGTAGCCGCCGAGGTCTGACGACTCTTGCAGGCGAACGCCAATGGGCCTGCCCGGGTCGGTTCCTGGGGCCACCGCCTCGAGCAGGAGGCGCAGCAGCGTTGGTGAGCGCGTGAGAGCCCAGCCGGTGCTGTATGTCATGGCGTTTTCGGAGCCGCCGAGGAGATCGAAGACCATGGCAACGGGGCGGCCGCAGACGGTGAGATCTGGCGATGAAGACATGAGTGACACAGGCGGACATTAGCACTGTTCGCAGACGGCACCCTGAGTAACTCGTGCGTCCGTCTCCCGGCGGTGACGCGGTTGACGCAGGCTGCAAGCGACTCGGCCTCAGAACACCGGAGGAATGCTATGCGCTCGGGTGATCAGTGTTGCGCTTCAGCCTTGAGGCCACGACCCCAGTATGGTCCGACAGGCACCGCGACCGTCGCGCCGGGAGAACCATGGGCGGCTCACTCATGCGCGTTGGAGCCGGCGCGCTCTGCGGCTCCGCCCCCGGCCATGGCACCCGTGGGCCAGCCCGCGCATCGGTCTATGAGCTGAGGTCCCGGCGCCTCCTCCCTTCCGCCTCCCTCGCCCTTGCTGGCGGTTCTGCGGCGCGGGGGTCGTCGATTTTGGTGAGCGCCTTGATAATGGCTTCGCGCGTGGTCACTGCATCGTCCTTGACCTGGAGCGCGGCGATGAGAGACTCCACGGCGCGAAAGTCGCCGATCTGTTCCAGCGCCTGCGCGGCAGCCCTGCGCACCCAGGTGTCCTCGGACTTGAGCGCGGCGGCGAGCGGCTCCACCGCGCGAGGATTGCCAATCGCGCCAAGTGCGAACATGACCTCTGCGGGCACGTAGTCCTCGTCAAGCGCGGCGATGAGTGACCCTACGGCGCGGTCGTCACCCACCGTGATGAGTGCGCTCGCGACTGCCTGGGAAACCATTGAGTTCTTGTCCTTGAGCGCCGCGGCAAGTGGCTCAACGGCGCGAGGGTCGCCGATCGCGGCGAGAGCTTCGGCGGCGGCGATTCGCACGAACGAATCCTCGTCTCTGAGTGCCGCCACGAGTGACTCAACGGCGCGAGGATCGCCAATCCATCCGAGGGCTTGGGCGGCGGGCCTCCGTGCACAGCACCTCCCACCTTTGCCTTCATCAAGCGCGGCGATGAGCGACTCCACGGCGGGGTTGCCGATCTTGCGGAGTGCGTCGGCGTCTATGGGCGCATCTGAGTTCCACTCCCACCTCAACGCGGCGGCGAGCAGCTCGATGGCGCGGGAGCCTCCGATCTTTGCCAGTGCGTTGGCGGCGGCTGCGTGAACGCCCTTGCTTTCGTCCGCCAGCGCCATTCCGAGCGGATCGACGGCGCGGGGGTCGCCCAGCTTCCCGAGGGCTTTGGCTGCAGCGATGCGCTCGGGCGACTTCTCTCCGGACGTCAGCGCTCTAGTCAACGTGGGCACGTCGTGATCCAGCGCAGGCGCAGCCTCCACCTGCTCAGTCGGCAGCGCTGGGCATTCCAGGACAGCGTCCAGCGTCCGCAAGTCGGCGCCGACCCACACTCGCGCTTCATCCGATTGGGGAACAGCGAGTACCCACGTTGAGAGGTCGGACTTGCCAACCTCGGTGCCGCCGAGGACGAGCACTCTGCCGTCGGCGCGAAGGCCAACGATGTAGCCCCCCGCCGAAATGGCTACTAAGTCGCTCCAGGAGGCGACCTCGGCCGCCGCATAGCGGTCGAGGCCTACTACCACCGCCGTCCCGTCACTGCGGAGACCCATCGTCACGCGACTACCAGACGAAACGGCAATCAGGCCATTCCACGAACCGATCTTGTCCGCAACGTGCTTCGTGACCCCTTGTGCCACGGCTGTGCCATCAGCGCGCAGGGCCACAGTTCGATCCGTGCCCGCTGAGATGGCTACCAGGTCGCGCCAAGACGACACGTCGCACACGCTGTCGTCGAGGTGGTAATCGCCTGTTCCTCCGACGGAAACAGCCGTACCGTCGGAGCGAAGGCCCACCGTGTGATAGTCGCCCGTCGAGATGGCGATCACATCCTTCATGGAGGAGAAATCCCATTCGTCCCCACAGCCTCTGCCGACCGCCACAACCGTGCCATCGGAACGCAGCCCCACCGTGAAGTAGTACGCAGCCGAGACAGCGACAAGGTCGCGCCAGGATGACACGTCGCACTCGCCTACGTCGTTCCTGCCGACGGCCACAGCGGTGCCATCCGCGCGCAGGCCAACCGTGTGATAAGTCCCCGCCGACACAGCGACGAGGCCGCTCAAGGAGCTGACATCGTTGCGCCCACCGACGTTGCGGCTGCTCGCGGCCACTGCCGTGCCGCCGGGACACAGGCCGACGATGCTTCCCCGGGCCGAGATGGTTGCGCTCTCCGCGCCGCGACCGCCGAAGCTGAGCGTCGGCCTGTGAGCCGGCGCGGCGCGCGCCTCCACCTGCGGCGAGACTACAACCCGCTCAGCCGGCTGGGCCACCGATGGCTGGATTCGTGGAGCGACGGCAACACTCGGCGCAGCGACCTTCTGCACCCACTCCTGCAGGCCAGCATAGGCCCACGCCAAGTGCCCCTGGCGGTCATACGTGAGGACGTCGGCAGCCGTGATGAGCCCGTGCCCCTCAAGGATGAACTGTTCGTTCTCGAAGGTGATCCTCTTGCCGACCCAGCCAGTGCTCGTCCCGAACGTGGCTATCAGCATGGCCCCTCCTCTCCCACCGTCAAGCTCCTACTGGAGGCTACACTGACTCATCTCAACCATGCCCATGAGTCCGTCACACTTGCCCTTGATGGTCGCCTGCTGGCCCTTTGAGAGTGCGCCAATGGATGCACTCTCACTTGTGGCAAAGGTACCCTGCACGCCGTCGAGATAGCCGGTCCCTCCCAGGACCACATAGGGATCGCCCGTTATGTCTTTGCCGATATCCATGATCGTCCCGGAAACGGTGATGATCTTGCCTTTGTACTTCGCGTCGCCCGCCACTTCGTTGGCCTGGTACTCGGCATAGATCCCGTCGGCCGTAACGCTGTAGGCTGACGATTGGGATTGGACGTCCTTTGTGCCGCCGCTCGAGTTGCCGCTTCCGGCAGCGAGAATCGCGAACACGGCAAGGACGACTAGCGACAAGATGTGTTTGGTCGTAATGCTTCTCATTTCAGCTCTGCCCCTCCTCCGACTTGATGGACTCTTCCACCACGAGCACACACAGGGTGGCGACAACGATTACAAGCATGTCAACAGGGTCAAAAGTGCCAGGAATGACGTGTGCGCCCTGCAGCAGCTCGCTGGCGACAGATGCCAGCGGAATGCACCAGAACCACACGTGGCGACTGAGACTCTGGGAGCGTCGCCAGATTGCGCGCACGAGGAAGAGGTACGACGCCACCCAGAGCGCGAACGGCAATGAATAGACAAGCCAGCCTGGTGGCTGCGTGGCACCGGCCGACCAGAGTGAACGTGCGGCTGCGATCACAGGCGCTAGTCCGAGAAAGCCGGCCCAATGGAACATGAGCAGGCTCGTGGGGCGGAAGATGATGTACACAGCCGAGCCGATCAGGAGGCAACTGATCGCAAGGCAGACGCGAATCGCCTGACTCGCGTCCCTAGGCTTGAGCCCGACTGGCCTCAGCCGGCTAGTCCACAGCCACTGAGTAGTCGAATGCCACACGACCTGCTCTCTCCCCAGCGCCAAGTCGCGCCATAGAGACTGGTCGCCGTGCCCGCGCAACCCCTGGTCTGCTGGAGTACTGGCGATGAGCGTGCCCCTCGCTCGACGTTGCCCTTGGCAATACTATCGGTGCAGGGTCGGACGGATAAGGGTTCCAACGCAGGAGGCCCGGCTTGGCCGGGCCTCTCTGTGTGGGTCTGGGCTAGTAGTGTGTTCCTTCACCGCGCATGCTCGTTTAGCAGCGGCTTCCTCTCCTCCGCGCTGCCAACATTCTTGCCAACAAGCCC
>Ga0209429_10000346_pt1 | contig 31787 bp, 27 predicted proteins | sample BarGraNGADG00212_3_FD_184493 | JGI IMG/M metagenome (GOLD analysis project Ga0209429, IMG submission 184493) | Arctic peat soil microbial communities from Barrow, Alaska - Barrow Graham LP Ref core NGADG0004-212 (SPAdes) (version 2) | ecosystem: Environmental > Terrestrial > Soil > Wetlands >... | reverse complement strand
CTGCTGAGGCTGTCGCCACCCCTGCTGAGGCTGTCGCCACCCCTGCTGAGGCTGTCGCCACCCCTGCTGAGGCTGTCGCCACCCCTGCTGAGGCTGTCGCCACCCCTGCTGAGGCTGTCGCCACCCCCGTTGCGCAAAGTGACGTGGCCCTGGCCACTGTCAATGGTGAGCCTGTGATGCTCAGCGAAGCGCAGATGATGATCCCCCAGCTGAGCGACTACATGACGGACGCCACCGACTATCAGTATGTGGTGGATTTCCTGATCAGGCAGCGCGTGATGGAAAAGAAGATCAAGGACATGGGCTTTGATGTCTTTACACAGGAAGAAATGGACGCCTTTGGCAAGGATGCCCAGGCGCAGTGGGAGCAGGGCATTGAAGACTACGTTTCCTACTATCTGTCTGAGGATACGCAGGAGGCCAGGGACGCGCTGCGTGTGCAGGCCGAGGCCTACTATAAGGCTCAGAGCTTTGGCCTTGAGGAATTGACCCTGAGCGTCAAAAACCGCGCGTCCATCGACCGGATGAGTTCTTACCTGGTGGGCGGCTATGAGCCCACGCAGGAAGAGATCGATGCCGCGTTCCAGCAGTTTGGCCTCTCCTACCAGCAGAACTACGAAAACAACGTCATGGCCTATGAGTACAATACGCTTTACAACCAGCAGACTAGCTGGTATACGCCCGTAGGTTACCGCGGCATCATCCATATCCTGCTGCAGCCGGACACCGCGCTGATGGACAGCTACACCCAGCTGTCATCCGCCTTTGAAGAGCAGCAGAGCGCCCTTGGCGGTCAGCAGGCAGTTGTTGACCCTGCGGCGACCGCAACCGTCAGCCCCGCGGTTTCGGCAGAGCCTGTCACCCAGGAGATGGTTGACGCCGCCCGCCAGGCGATCCTCGACAGCGTCAAGGCCCAGACCGATGAGATCTATGCCAAGCTGGCCGCAGGCGAAACCTTTGAATCCCTGATCGCGCAGTATGGCAAGGATCCCGGGATGTCTGACGAAACCAGCCTGAAGGATGGCTACATGGTGCACAAGGATTCCGTTGTCTGGGATCTTGCGTTCACTGCCGGCGCCTTCTCCGATAAAATGGCGCAGGTCGGCGATGTGTCTGACCCAATTGTGTCCGCCAATGGCGTCCATATCCTCAAGTACTTGCGTGATGTGCCCTCAGGCCTCATCATGACGGATGCCATAAGGGCCGAGATCGTGGATTATCTCAAGTCCACCAAAGAGAATGCCGCCTACGAAGAGGCCTACGCCATCTGGGAAAAGGAAATGACCATCGTCTACAACCAAGAGGCCATCACCCAGGCGACCGAGGCCGCCATAGCCTTGCAACCCGAAGAGGTCGTTGAAACGCAGGATCTGCAGGCATTGCCGGCTACTGATGAAGCGGGTACTGTAACTGAGGCGACTGCGACCCCTGCGCCCTGAAAATTTGGGCTTGACAGGCCTTGCCGGCCATGGTACATTATGAAGCGCGTAAAGCAGAGGCACCCGCTTCTCACCTTGTGAATGCGTTTTGCAGGGTTCAGGCACAGTAATTGTTCTTTACAATTGGCGGGTAGCGATGCCCGCCAATTTTTATCTTTATCCGGAGGTGATAGGACATCAACAACGATCTGAAGATCAACGAGGAGATCAGGGACCGGGAGGTTCGCGTAGTCGGCGCAGATGGCTCCCAGCTTGGCGTGATGCTGCTGGAAAATGCCATGGCCCTGGCTGAAGAACAGAAGCTCGACCTGGTCAAAATCGTACCCAACGCCCAGCCCCCAGTGTGCAAGCTGATGAACTTTGACAAGCACCGCTTTGAGCAGTCCAAGCGCGAGAAAGAAATGCGCAAGAACCAGAAGACCGTTCTGCTCAAGGAAGTGCAGCTCTCGGCTACCATTGAGGAAAATGACATCCTCACCAAAGCCAAGAACGCTGTCAAGTTTCTTTCAGCCGGTGACAAGGTCAAGGTGACTATCCGCTTCCGCGGGCGTCAGATCACTCATGCCGAGATCGGCATCAAAGTGATGAATGACTTCGCCCTGCGCACGCAGGATGTCTCCGTGGTCGAGCGCCGCCCCTTGCTGGAAGGCAGGCACATGATCATGATCCTCGGCCCAAAAGCTGAGAAGACCACCAAGGCTGAACGCGCGGCCAATGCCCAAGAGCAAGAAACGCCCGCTAAGCCCTGACACAATAGCCAAAAGGAGGAAACACCCATGCCCAAGATGAAATCCCATCGCGGTGCATCCAAGCGCTTTTCGCTGACCAAAAGCGGCCTTGTCAAGCATAAGAGCATGAACCGCAATCACATCCTGACCAAGAAGAGCACCAAGCGTTCGCGCCATCTGCGCGCCGGCGGCGTGCTTAACAACAACGCCGAAGCAAATACCATCAGGTCCCTTATTTCCAAGTAATCACGCAGGCTGACAAGGAGGATAAATCATCATGGCACGTATTAAGGGGGCAGTGAATGCCCATAAGAAACGCCGCAAATACCTGAAGCTGGCGAAGGGTTACTTTGGATCCAAGTCCAAGCAATACCGTACCGCCAGTGAGCAGGTTCGCCGTTCGCTTCGCTATGCCTACAAAGGGCGCAAGCTGCGCAAGCGCGATTTCCGCCGTCTTTGGATCACGCGCATCAATGCCGCGGCCCATCTCAACGGCCTCAACTATTCCAACCTGATCTCGGGACTCAAGAAGCTCTCCGTGCAGATCAACCGCAAGATGCTGGCCGATATGGCTGTCAACGATGCCGCTGCTTTTACCCAGCTGGCAGAGATGGTCAAAAACAAGTAAGTTATCCTGCACTTTTTTTCAAGCGCCTTCGGGCGCTTTTTAGTTGGTGGTCTTGGTTGCTGCAGGGATCGGCTGTGGATAGTTGCCGGGCCTGATGCTATACTCGTCCTGCAATGAAACAACACGGCACGGAGGAAGTTGCGTGAGCAATATCTGGCATGATAACAGGCCCGAGCGCATTCAGGAAGAGGATTTTATGGCGGTCATCGAGATCTCCCAGGGATCCAAGAACAAATATGAACTGGACAAAGAGACGGGCGTGCTGATGCTGGACCGCGTGCTGCACCCCTCCACCCACTACCCCGCCAACTACGGCTTCATCCCGCGCACCTACGGCGACGACCTGGATCCTTTGGACGTGCTGGTGCTATGTTCTGAGCCCATTCTTCCTATGACCATTGTACGCTGCTATCCCATTGGCAAGATCAGGATGCTGGATTCCGGACGCAACGATGAAAAAATCATTGCCATCCCATTTTCTGACCCCACCTACAATGGCTACAGGAATGTCAAAGAGCTGCCCCGCCATGTATTTGAGGAGATGAGCCATTTCTTTAGTGTATACAAGGTGCTGGAAGGCTAAGAGACTGTCCCCGGTGAAGTGCAGGAACGTCCTGAGGCGATCATCAGCATCAGAAAAGCCAGGAATGCCTATCGCGCTCTGTTTGGCTGAGCCAGCGCGGCGGCCTTTGCGATATGATTTTCTGGCAGTGTTTTTCGCTGCGACAGCATGGGTACAATAAGGTTAGCGTTTGCAGACGGCAAAGCCGCAATCATGAAGACGAGGTACTGAAGATGAAAAGCAAGAAATTCCTGGTGATCGCGGGCCTGTTGGTCCTGTCTCTGCTGCTGGTTGGCTGCACGCCCAAAGCGGCCGTGCCCACCGCCTCCCCCGTCCCCGCCGCGACCGCTGTCCCTGCGACTGAAGTCCCTGCCACCGCCGTCCCCGCGACTGAAATCCCCGCCACCGCCGTCCCTGCGACTGAAGCCCCCGCTGCCACGGAAGTGACTGGTCTTGAGCTGACGCTTGAACAATTGGCAGCCTTCAATGGCAAGAACGGCGCGCGCGCCTATATAGCCGTTGATGGTATCATCTATGATGTGACCGACATTTCCTCCTGGAAGAATGGCGAACACATAGGCTATGAGGCAGGCAATGACCTGACTGTGGAAATCAAGACCAAGTCGCCACACGGCATCGGTCAGCTGGCTAATGCCAAGATAGTTGGCAAGCTGGTCGTAAAGTAAGGCATTGCCGGGAGCCGGCGCAGCTGGCTCCCCCCTTATCCCAATGCTCACTTCAGGAGGTACTATGTACAAGATCCTTGGCCTCATCAACCTGGCCCTTGTTGTCATCATCACCTCGCCTTTCTGGCTGCGCACGCTCAACAAGTGGACCTTCAAGACCAAGGACAAGCACTTCCTGGATACCGTCAAGTTCCTGCGCAAGCTGCATAAGCCACTAGCCATTGTTCTGGCCCTGAACATCCTTTGGCATGCCTATTTGGCCTTGGGGACCATTAGACTGCACACGGGCTTGTTGGCTTACATCAGCTTCCTCCTGACGGTGACAGTGGGCGGCATCTACTACAAGAAGAAGGGCAAGCTGCTCTTCAAGGTACACAAAACCCTGGCACTGGTCAGCGTGCTGCTGGTCATCATCCATCTGCTGTGGCCGGAAGCCATCTGGCAGATCTTCGGAATTTAAACATAGACTATAAAACAGAGACCCTTGCGTGATGCAGGGGTCCCTGACTTTACGTGGGGATACTGCTGTTATTCAGCCGCCATCTTCTTGAGGGCGCTCAGCCGCTGGCCGGCTTCCTTTTCCGCCCTGACGAAGAGATCATCAGCGACCTTGGGGAAGGCCTTGACCAGGCTTGAGTAACGCACTTCGCTCTTGATGAAGTCCTGATAGCTCTCGGTAGGATCCTTTGAGTCAAGCGTCAGCGGGTTCTTGCCTTCGTCCGCCAATGTGGGATTGTAGCGGTACAGCGGCCAGTAGCCCGCGGCGACTGCCTTGCGGATCTCCGCCTGGCTGAAGCTCATGTTAATGCCGTGGTTGATGCAGGGGCTGTAGGCGATGATCAGCGAGGGGCCGTTGTAGGCTTCGGCCTCATTCATGGCTTTGAGCAGCTGCACGGGGTTGGCGCTCATGGCCACCTGGGCGACATAGACATAGCCATAGCACATGGCCATCATGCCCAGGTCTTTCTTCTTGGTGCGCTTACCTGCGGCGGCAAACTTGGCAACCGAGCCGGTGGGGGTGGCCTTGGAGGCCTGGCCGCCGGTGTTGGAGTAGACTTCGGTATCAAGCACCAGGACGTTGACATCCTGGTTTTGCGCCAGCACGTGGTCCAATCCGCCGTAACCGATGTCGTAGGCCCAACCGTCGCCGCCGAAGATCCAGATGGACTTCTTGACCAGAATATCCTTGTTGTCAAGCAGCTCACCTGCCTTCTTGCAGGCGTCGCAGTCGCAGCCGGACTCGATGCCCTCTTCACAGGCCTTGATCAGTTTTGCGGAGGCAGTTTTGGAGCCTTCCGCGTTGTTCATGCTTTCCACCCAATCCTTGGCGGCTTGCTTAAGCTCCGGCACGGTCCACTCAATGGCGATCAGCTCACTCGCGGTATCGGCCAGCTTGGCGCGGCGCTGGTTGGTGGCCAGGTTCATGCCGAAGCCGAACTCGGCGTTGTCTTCAAACAGGCTGTTGGCCCAGGCGGGGCCGAAGCCTTTCTGGTTGACTGTGTAGGGGACGGTTGGGGCGGAGCCGCCATAGATGGAGCTGCAGCCCGTGGCGTTGGCTACCATCATGCGGTCCCCGAATAGTTGGGTGACCAGCTTCACGTAGGGGGTCTCGCCGCAGCCGGCGCAGGCGCCCGAATACTCAAACAGGGGCTTGAGGAACTGGCTGCCCTTGATGGTGGCCTTGTTGACGGGGCCTTCAAACTCCGGCAGGCTCTGCGCGAAGGTGTTGTTCTCATCCTGCTTCAGCTGAGTTTCCAGGGGCTTCATCACCAGGGCCTTGGTTTTGGCCAGGCAGACTTCGGCGCAGTTGCCGCAGCCTGTGCAGTCAAGCGGGCTCACCTGGATGCGGTAGTCAAAGCCGGCAAATTCCTTGCCAAGGGCTTTCTTGGTCTCAAAGCTCGCGGGGCGCTCAACGCCTTCCTTTACCAGGAAGGGACGGATGACCGCGTGGGGGCAGACCATGGAGCACTGGTTGCACTGAATGCAGTTTTCGATCTGCCATTCGGGCACGTTGACCGCGATGCCGCGCTTCTCATACTTGGTGGTGCCGGTGGGAACCATGCCGTCCTTGGAGAAGGCAGAGACCGGCAGGCTGTCGCCCTCCTGCGCCAGGATGGGCTTGATGAAGCTGTCAAAGTACTCATTCGCCTTGACCTTGGCGGGCTGGGCGCCGGTGGTGGCCTTTGCCCATTCGGATGGCACCTTGACTTCCTTCAGGCCCGAGATGGCGATGTCGATGGCGTCCCAGTTCTTTTTGACGACCACGTCGCCCTTATTGCCGTAGGTCTTCTTGGCGTACTGCTTCATGTACTTGTCGGCATCCTTGTAGGGAACAACGCCGGACAGTTTGAAGAAGGCGGCCTGCATGATGGTGTTGATGCGGTTGCCCATGCCGACCTGCCCGGCCAGCTTGATGCCGTCAATGGTGTAGAACTTGGCCTTCTTCTTGGCCAGCAGCTGCTTCATCTTGGCGGGCAAATGCTTGTCCATCTCCTCAGGCTCCCAGGAGGAGTTGAGCAGGAAGACGCCGCCATCCTTGAGCGCGGAGACCATGTCGTAGGCCGTTACGTAGCTGGGGTTATGGCAGGCAACGAAATCGGCGAAATCGATCTGGTAGGTGGACTGGATCGGCGACTTTCCAAAGCGCAGATGCGAGACAGTCAGGCCGCCGGACTTCTTGGAGTCGTAGGCGAAGTAGCCCTGCGCGTAGAGCTTGGTATGGTCGCCGATGATCTTGATGGAGTTCTTGTTGGCGCCCACAGTGCCGTCAGAGCCAAGGCCGTAGAACTTGCAGCAGACAGTGCCCTCGGGCGCCGCGTTGTACAGTTTGCCAAGCTTCAGGGAGGTGCCGGTCACGTCATCAGTGATGCCCACGGTGAAGTGGTTTTTGGGTTTTGCCGAGGCCATATTCTCATACACGGCCTTGACCATGGTGGGGGTGAACTCCTTGGAGCCCAGGCCATAGCGGCCGCCCAGCACGGCGATATCTTCGCGGCCGTTTTCGCCAAGCACCGTCAGCACATCTTGATACAGGGGCTCGCCCAGGCTGCCGGGTTCCTTGGTGCGGTCAAGCACTGTCAGCTTTTTGACTGTGGCGGGCAGCGCGGCCAGGAAATGCTTGGCGCTGAAGGGGCGATAGAGATGCACCTTGAGCACGCCGTACTTCTTGCCCTCTTTGTTGAGGGCGTTGATGGTCTCTTCCACGGCCTCGGTACCCGAGCCCATCAGGATGACCACTTCCTGCGCATCTTTGGCACCGGCGTAATCAAACAAGTTGTACTTGCGGCCGGTCAGCTTAGCCACCTGCTTCATGCAGGCAACGACGATCTTTGGCACGGCCTGGTAGTACGAGTTTGCAGCCTCACGGCCCTGGAAATAGATGTCAGGGTTCTGCGCGGTGCCGGCCTGATGCGGATGCTCCGGGTTGAGGGCGCGGGCGCGGAAGGTCTTGATGGCATCCCAGTCGACGATCTTGGCAATGTCCTCATAATCGATCTCGTCGATCTTCTGCACTTCGTGGCTGGTGCGGAAACCGTCAAAGAAATGCAGGAAGGGCACGGAGGCCTTCAGCGTGGCCAGGTGGCTGACCAGCGCCATGTCCTCGGCCTCCTGCACGCTGCCGGACGCCAGCAGGGCGAAACCGGTCTGGCGGCAGGCCATCACGTCAGCCTGGTCACCAAAGATGGACAGGGCGTGGCTGGCCAGGGCGCGCGCGGAGACATGGAAAACGCAGGGGAGAAGCTCGCCTGCGATCTTGTACATATTGGGTATCATCAGCAGCAGGCCCTGCGAGGCGGTATAGGTGGTCGTCATGGCGCCTGCCGCCAAGGACCCGTGCACTGCGCCCGCGGCGCCTGCCTCGGACTGCATTTCGCTGACCAGCACCCGCTGTCCAAACAGATTCTTGCGGCCCGCTGCCGACCATTCATCCACATATTCGGCCATCGTAGATGAAGGAGTAATGGGATAAATGGCGGCTACATCGCTGAACGCGTATGCGATATGGCTTACTGCGCCGTTGCCGTCAATGGTTATTGTCTTCGCCATGAAAAACCCTCCTTGATGTGATTGGGCAGCTATGTGCGCAACCGTCAGCACGGCCGTCCGCTCCTAAGTCAGTATAGGGGCGGGTACCCAAGATGTCAAGGATGAAACAGCTTATCTCGGGCATTGAAGGCAGCATATCACGGCGCCGGGAGGCACCTTCGCAAATGCGGGAGGCCAGAGGCCGCCTCACTTTCCATGCTATGGAAGATCCCTGTTGATTGTGATATAATGGGCTGACAAAAGAGAAAAGGAGGCTTTATGATGACTATGCTTGGCGCAGTCGTTTTGCCCCACCCGCCTTTGATCGTGCCGCAGGTAGGAAGAGGCGCCCAACAACAGGTTCAAAAGACAATAGATGCCTACCGGGAGGCCGTCAAATGGATTGTCTCCCTGTCGCCTGACACCATTGTCGTCATCTCGCCGCACAGCGAGATGCACCAGGACTTCATCCATCTGTCGCCTGGGGACAAGGCGAAAGGAAACCTCGGGCAGTTTGGCGCGCGCGAGGTTTCCTTTGACATCGCCTATGATGATGAACTGACGCAGCATATCGCCGGTTTGACCCTTGAGCAAGGGCTGGCAGCCGGCACACAGGGGGAGAGGGAACCGGCGCTGGATCATGGCACCATGGTGCCGCTGTACTTCTTGCGCGAGGCAGCGGGCGGCAGCCTGCCCTACCGCTTTGTGCGCATCGGCTTGTCCGGGTTGCCATTTGAAGCGCATTACAGGCTGGGCACGCTGATCACGCAGGCGGCTGAAAAGCTGCAGAGGAATTTTTGCGTCATCGCCAGCGGAGATCTGTCCCACTATCTCAAGAAAGACGGCCCCTATGGCTACAGGCAGGAAGGTCCCCGCTATGACGCGCAGGTGATGGATATCCTGTCCCGAGGCGCCTTTGACGAATTGCTGAAGATGCCTGAATCGTTCTGCGCACAGGCCGGGGAATGCGGCCAGCGCAGCTTCCTTATCATGGCGGGATGTTTTGATGGGTTCAGGGTGGAGGCGCGCTGTTTGTCCTATGAGGGCGTGACGGGCGTGGGCTATGGCGTGTGCCTGTTTGAGCCGCAGGAGAAGGATGAACGCCGCGTGTTCCTAAAGAGGATAAAGGAGGAGGACCAGGGCTCAGGCTCGGGAGTCGATCCCTATGTTGCGCTTGCCAGGCTCTCCTATGAGCAGTATGTCCGGCGTCACAAGGCCATCAAGCATCCCGATGGTCTGCCCCAGGACATGCTGACACGCCGGGCAGGCGTATTCGTGTCCCTCAAGATAGGAGGGCACCTGCGCGGCTGCATCGGGACGATTTCCCCCACAACGGCGAGCATAGCTGATGAGATCATACAGAATGCTATCAGCGCCGCCACGCAGGATCCGCGATTCAGGCCTGTCACTCCGGATGAGCTGTCCAGGATCGATTGCTCTGTGGATGTGCTGGAGGAAGCGGAGGACATCGACTCTCCCGCTGAGCTAAATGTGAAGGAGTACGGCGTCATTGTCTCAAAGGGCGTCCGCCGCGGGCTGCTGCTGCCCAACCTGGAAGGCGTAGATACAGTCTCTGAACAGATCAGTATCGCAAGGCAAAAGGCCGGCATCGGGCCAAATGAGCCCGTGAAACTGCAGCGCTTCAGGGTGGTGCGGCACATATGACAGCCGTTTGCCCGCTGTGCCCGCACCATTGCCGCCTTGACGAGGGAAAAGTCGGCTTGTGCCGCGCCAGGATCGGCCGCGATGGCGTGAGCAAGCCGCTTGGCTATGGTCAGCTGACGTCCATCGCGCTTGACCCCATTGAGAAAAAACCGCTCGCCCACTTCCACCCCGGCAAGACGATCTTGTCCGTAGGCAGCTTTGGCTGCAACATGACCTGCTATTTCTGTCAGAACGACAGCATCTCCATGGCCGGGCAGGGCGATGTGCCCACGCGCACGGTGTCTCCGGAAGCGCTGTGCCGGCAGGCTGCGACCCTCAAGGATCAGGGCAATATCGGCATCGCCTTCACCTACAACGAACCGATGCTTGACCCGGAATACATCAGGGACTGCGCAGCCTTGCTGAAACCTCTGGGGATGTACACGGTAGTGGTGACCAATGGCTGCTTTTGCCTGGACGCGGTGGGGGACCTGCTGCCAAGCGTTGACGCCTTTAACATTGACCTCAAGGGCTTCACCGATGCCTGGTATCGCCGCCTGGGTGGAGACCTTGAGACGGTCAAACGCTTCATTCAAGCCGCGCATGAGGTTTCCCATGTGGAGCTGACGACGCTGATCGTGCCGGATGAAAACGACCGGGAGGACGAAATCGACGCGCTTTCCGCCTGGGTCGCGGGGGTGGATCCAGGCATAGTGCTGCACCTGAGCCGCTTCTTCCCGCGCGCCCAAGCCATGGACAAAAAGCCAACGGACAGGAACCTGCTTCTGCGTCTGTGTGACGTTGCCAGGCGGCACCTTGAGTATGTGGTATCCGGGAATATATGAGCCGCAAGGCCGAAACTTCGTTTGACGGTTTGCATCTCCCGCCGCTTTTTGCTACAATGGGCCAAGCAAAAGCGCAATGGCGCGAACGGAGGCAGGGGATTGTTCGAAGCGGTCAAACGCTATTTTTTTGTGGATCAGATGGTGGGGCCAAGCCATCGCCTGGGCCCGCTGCCTGATAACAAGACTGCCTACAGCGATGTTGCCCATATAGCATTGCCTGCGGTAGCCGAGATGGTGCTGGTGAGCATGATCGGCTCAGCCGATACCATCATGGTGGGTGATCTGGGCAAGAACGCGCTGGCGGCGGTATCGCTGCCCTCTCAGCCCCGCATGATCATGTTGGCGCTGTTTTTTGCGCTCAACGTCGGCGTCACGGCCATCGTTGCCCGCAGGAAAGGCGAGGAGCGCCGAGATGAAGCCAACACCACTTTGCGCAATGCCATCCTCCTGGTGCTGGGTTTGTCACTTGCTGTGATGGCGCTGGTCATTTTTTTTGCGGAGCCCTTGATGCGTTTGGCGGGCGGCAATACCAACACCCCCGACGATGCCGCGGTGCTCAAGGACGCGGTCAGCTATTTCACCATCATGGCCTACGCTTTGCCGGTAACGGCAGTGAGCATGTGCATCAACGCCGCCATGCGGGGTGTGGGCAACACCAAGTTGACGCTGCGGGTCAACCTGATCTCCAACATCGTCAATGTATTCTTCAACTACCTGCTTATCGGAGGCAACCTGGGCTTTCCGCGCCTGGAAGTGGCGGGCGCCGCTATCGCCAGCGTCATTGGCATCTGTGCGGGCGCGTTTTTCGCCGTTTTTGCCGTTGTCAATAACAAGACCAGCTACCTGCACCTGTCCATCAGCGACAGCTGGCGTATCCATCCCAGGACCATGCAGGGCATCATCCGCGTGGGCGGCAACGCCATGACGGAGCAGTTGGCGGTGCGCTTTGGCTTCTTCCTCTACAGCCGCATCATCTACAGCCTGGGTGTCACGATATTTGCCGCCCATAACATCTGCATGCAGCTATTGGGGCTGACCTTCAACTTCGCGGATGGTTTGGCGGTTGCCGGCACCTCGCTGGTGGGGCAGAAAATGGGCGCGCAGCGCAGTGACCTGTCCATGCTCTATGGCAAGATCACGCAGCGCCTGGCGCTGGTGTTTTCGCTGATCATCGCCAGCCTGGTGATTCTGCTGCGTTATCCGCTGTCTTCCGTGTTTATCAATGCCAATACGCCGGATGCTGCGCTGGTCATCACCATCTCCGCTCAGACGATGCTGGTGGTTGCCCTGATGCAGCCGCTGCAGATGAGCTCCGTTGTGCTGGCGGGCTGCCTACGCGGCGCGGGTGATAACCTCTATGTCGCCAGCCGCATGATGCTGTGCGTCAGCGTCTTTCGCCCGCTGATGACGCTGGTAGCGGTGTATGTCTTCCACATGGGTTTGCCGGGCACCTGGCTCCTCAGCTTGAGCGAGATCGGCCTGCGGCTCTACTTTTTCCATACTCGCTTTGCGGGAGGCAAATGGAAGGCGATGAGGATATGACCGCTTGCGTGCTATACACTGGCTTGATATAATGACTCTGTTGCCGAAGTGGCGGAATGGCAGACGCAGGGGACTTAAAATCTTTATTAAAATGCAAGAAATGTAAAATTATACAGAAAGGATGCTGAAGAAAAAGTTCCGTCACATTGTTTGTGTTGGGACTTCGAGATAATCAAATCAACTACAACAGGTATGATGATTTCGAGAGTCATAAATAAGAAACCACCTTTCGAGGTGGTTTTCTTGGAAGAGCAATTCTGATAAAACTTAAAGCAAATTATTGTGCATGCTACGCTCGAACTGACCATTGCGTACGCAGGTGCCTGTATACTGTATGCACCATGCTCAACTATGAACCCAGAGCGCCATCATATGCCCAATATGCCCCCTACGTTTGACACACGTGCTGTGTAGGACACATGGTGCCAGGCCTTACAAAGAGCATCACCAAGAGGCGATTAAATGCAAATTGGAGGCGGCCGATTCGCATTTTGCATTGACTTTCAATTAATTAAAGGATACAATGTGAGCTGGTTGTTAGTATCTTAGTGTTAAGGATGTGTATCCGAATGGCGAAAATGACTATCTGCAAGGTGTGCAAAGCACCAATGGCATCAAGTGCAAAAGCTTGTCCATCATGTGGGGCAAGGAAAAAGAAGCCAATGTTGCCAACGCTTATATTTTTGCTGTTAGTTGTGGTGATAATTGCCATAACTTCCAGAGATTCAAACTCGAACAAACAAGGCACACCTGCAACAGGGAATGCAGCCGTATCTGGTACCGCCGCTACAGTTGCACCTGTTGAGTCAATCAAAGTGACTGCCAGTGAACTCATAAAAGCATACAGTGATAACGAAGTAAGGGCAGATGCGACCTACAAAAACAAGATGCTGACTGTAACAGGAAAGGTCAGCAGTATTAGTGTTGTGCTTGGCAGTACTCATGTATCTATTGGAACTGGTGAGGTCTTTGAATGGGGCATTGACTGTTCCTTTGGTGACAGCCAAAAAGACAAGATTGCAGCACTGAATAAGGACGATACTGTAACTATAACGGGCAAGTGTGATGGCAAGTCCATCCTCACGGTATCGCTAAGAAACTGCACAATTGAGCCGTAGTTAATAACTGTAGCCGCCATTGTAGCTTTGCAAAAGACCCTCGCAGCAGATGGATTCATCCTGTTTGTTGCGAGGTTTTATATGTATCAAACTGTATCAGGGGGGAATTATGGAATTACTAACGGGGAATGAATCGTTTAATCTTGATGGCAAGTCTATCGGTCTCTCTTATGAACAACTTTTGGCAATTTAAGTATTCAAATATCTACTTCCTCCAGGAGACTATGCCGTTCCAAGCAATATCGCAAATGCTGCAAAAAAATTCGCTGAAATTGTCTTGCCATTCGCGTAATGTCGCAAATCAAAACACCGTCTAAACGTAGGAGGGATATGACAAAACTAATGTATGAAACGGTAACCAGTCGCAGAAATTGGCATGTATATCGGTATTCATAGCGAAATTTGATGGATTCTGGAGGCTGGTGAATTGACAAAAAGCGTTGATTCGACTACGATATCTACGCTTCGTGCCGAAGTGGCGGAATGGCAGACGCAGGGGACTTAAAATCCCCCGGTCCTAACACCGTGCGGGTTCGAGTCCCGCCTTCGGCACCAAATCATCTACCATCTATTGACCTAAATAGTCACTTTTTTGGAAAAACGCGGTACTTGAAAGTAACAATTATTCACAAGGAGGGAGGGTTCTACGGTCAGATATTTCAGCCAACTGTACTGACCGAATTTGGCATTGACGGATTCAAAAAGCTATGCTACACTTCACTTTGCTGATTCCGATATTCCGAAAATTCGGAGTAAGTGCCGTGAAGTAGCCGCAAGGGTTCGAATCCTTTTATTGGCTCCATCGAGGTGTAGCGCAGTTTGGTAGCGCGTTTGGTTCGGGACCAAAAGGTCGCAGGTTCAAATCCTGTCACCTCGACCACTTTCCCCAATTTAGTGTTAGTTCTGAGCGCTTGTCGGTGTCAGTATCGACAGGCGTTTGCGTATATGCTTCTGGATAACCAAGATGCCGGTAATTGCCGGGGAAATAGGCGCTAAAGACATGAGCATCTTGGAGCATCCTTTCGCGCCGGTCATTGATGACAAAGCTGCCTGCCTGATATTGGGCAGCTTTCCCTCCGTATTATCCCGGCAGAACCACTTCTACTACGGCAATCCCCGCAACCGTTTCTGGCAGGTGCTGGGCGGCGTGCTGGGGGAGGATGTGCCGGGGGATATACCAGGGAAAACAGCCTGTCTGCTGCGCCACGGCATCGCGCTGTGGGATGTGCTGGCTTCCTGCCGGATCAAGGGTTCCGGGGATGCCAGCATCCGGGGAGTCCTTGTCAACGATATTCCCGCCTTGCTGCGCAGGGCGCCCATTCAGCAGATCTTCTGCAATGGCCATCCTGCTGTCAGTTCTTTCATCCGTTGAGCACGAAACGCTTCCAGCTCACTCCCTTCCCCTATCTTCCGTTGCCACGCAGGTATTCGTTCACCCTATACGTAGCTGCATAGTTTTCATGTGGCAGTGAAACGAAAGGGGGCGCATGAGTCGAGCTATGCAAAAACCTAATTGTATTGGCTTGGTTTTTTGAGGAAATCATTGTTGACAGGAAGATGTACTGTTCATAAGATAAAAACTGTATTGCGCTTTGGCAAAGCCCAATTCATTATCAATGGACAGCTTCTTCCTCAAGAACGATTCGACTTAAAAGCACCAGTGTCGCCGAACCGTTGTTTTCTTATTTCCTGGCATGGAATTTATCATGGTCCATGTACTCGATTTGAAAGGATTACTGAATGGCAGATATTCTCCGGTTCGAAAATTTCCGTCTTGATCTTCAAAATGATGAGGGTCAGCGCTATAATCTGCTTGATGATATCTCCTTTTCCCTCCCTGATGGCAAGGCATTAGGAATAGTTGGAGAGTCAGGGTGCGGAAAATCCATCACCAGCCTTGCGGTTATGCGGTTGTTGCCTGCAGCTGCCCGGGTCGTCGGTGGAAGCGTGTATTTAAAAGGCGAAGACTTGCTCAAAAAGACCGAGCAGGAAATGTATCAGATTCGCGGTCGTGATGTCGCCATGGTTTTTCAGGATCCGGTTACCTGTCTGAATCCAGTGTTGACTATCGGATTTCAGATTGCGGAAGCCATTCGGAGGCACAACCCCGAGGATTCAGATGCCGCCATCAAGGACCGTACTTTGGCGCTCCTTAATAGAGTGGGAATCCCCAACCCTGAGAAACGCATCAAGAACTATCCGCACCAGTTTTCAGGTGGTATGCGCCAGAGGACAATGATTGCCATGGCCATCGCCTGCTCCCCCGGACTGCTCATCGCCGATGAAGCTACAACCGCCCTGGATGTTACCATCCAAGCCCAGGTACTGGATTTGATGATGCGTCTAAAAGAAGGTGGGTCCTTTATGTTCATAACCCACAATCTCGGCATTGTCGCTGAAGTCTGCGACGAGGTCACAGTCATGTATGCGGGGCAAATCGTTGAGGCTGGTGCGGTGGAAGAGGTCTTTCTCCATCCGGCGCATCCCTACACCAAAGGCCTGCTCTTGGCTTTACCCACCCTGGAATTCACAGGCAAGAAACTCTATAACATCCCCGGTGTGGTGCCAACAGTCCAGAACTTCACAACGGGATGCCGATACGCGCCCCGTTGCGATTATGCCAAACCTGTTTGTAGCGAAAGCAAACCCGTTCGGTGCGTTCTCAATGATAACCACAATGTGGCTTGTTACCTCTATGAGGAGGTAAGAGTATGATGGATGAAAATGTCCTGCTCAGGGTTCGAGCCCTTACCAAACACTTCAACATCAACAACAGCTGGTTTTCAAAGCCATTGCTGTTACACGCTGTGGATGACATGAACTTCGATCTCATCCGCGGACAGACCCTTGGTGTAGTCGGAGAGAGCGGATCGGGCAAATCCACCCTGGCGCGGCTTTTGCTCAAACTGATTCCTGCCACTTCTGGCGAGGTAACCTACCGTGGCCAGAACATCCTTCCACTTAAAGAGAGGCAGAGTAATTTCCTGCGCAGGGATATGCAGATGATCTTTCAAGACCCTTATGCCTCACTTGATCCGCGTATCAGAATTGGCGATTCCATCGCTGAACCGCTATGGGAACACAAGCTTTACAGGACCAAAGACGAAGTGCTGGAGCGAGTCGGCACGATGCTTGAGCGCGTCGGACTGCAGCGTGAAATGGTACATCGCTTCCCACACGAATTTTCCGGCGGCCAGCATCAGCGCATCAACATCGCACGGGCCTTGGTAATGAATCCCAGGCTGATCATCTGCGACGAAGCGGTCAGCTCTCTGGATGTGTCCGTTCAGGCCCAGGTCCTCAACCTCTTTAACCAGCTGAAGGAGGAGTTTGACCTTACCTATATCTTTATCAGCCATGACCTGTCTGTAGTCAAATTCGTAAGCGATACGATCATCGTGATGTACCTTGGCGAAATGATGGAACAAGCGCCTGCCGGAGAATTGTTTACCGAAACGGCGCACCCATACACCAAAGCGCTCATCTCGGCCATCCCCAACCCTAACCCGACGGTAAAGAAGAAGCGTATCCTTCTTGAGGGGGATATTCCTGGGGCCGTGAACCTGCCAAGCGGATGTCGTTTCTGCTCCCGCTGCTATATGGCGCAAAGCGATTGTGAGTCTACCCATCCCGAGCTTCGGGAGATATCTCCTGATCATTGGGTGCGCTGCCATTATAGCAAAGCGGGAATTGGGAGGGGTGATTAAGTATGGGGAAGTATCTGATCCGACGCGTAGTCCGCGGGTTGCTGACCGTTTTCGTCTCCATATCGTTTACCTTCTTTTTGCTGCGCCTTATTCCCGCGGATCCGGTCAGTATGATGATCGACCCCAAGATGAGTGCAGAAACCGTTGCCAAAATGACAGCTCAGTTCGGCCTGGACAAACCGCTCTTTATCCAGTACTTCATATACCTGGGTCAGCTGCTGCAGGGCAACTTCGGGGTCTCCTTTAAGAACAGGGACTTGGTTACGTCCATCCTGCTGCAAAAGCTTCCCTGGACACTGATCCTCTTGAGTCTGAGTGTTTCGCTAGCTCTGCTCGTGGGCATTCCGGTAGGTATCAAAGCTGCAAAAAAGCGCAACGGAATCTTTGACCGCTCCATCAATATCGTGACGATGATCGGTATTTCCATCTTCATTCCGTTTTTGTCTTTCTCTCTGCTCTACCTTTTCGGTTATCTGCTTCGGCTGCTGCCAACGGGAGGTGCCTATACGCCTCCACCCATAAAAGGTCTGGCCTTCACGGTTGATGTCCTGCGCCACGCAGTTTTGCCAACATTCACCCTATTCATTGGAAACTGCACCTCCATCATCCTCTATACGCGCAATAGCATGATTGAAGTGCAAAAGGAGGACTATATCCGCACCGCCTTTGCCAAGGGCTGGGATGACCGCTATGTCACGCGCAGGCATGCTCTTAAAAACGCTATGATTCCAACCATTACGGCCACGGGAATCATGATCTCCAGCCTGATGGGAGGGGCGATCATGACGGAAACCATCTATTCCTGGCCGGGGATCGGCAGACAGATTTTCGATAGTGTCGCTGCGCTGGATTACCCGGTCCTTCAGGGCGCTTTTCTCTTCTTGTCAGTTACAACGGTGCTGATCAACATCCTAACCGATCTGGTGCTGGCATGGATCGATCCGCGTGTCAAATTGGGAGGGGTTCGGATATGAACCAGAGAACATTTTTTCAATCCTTCCGTAAAAACAGGCTGGGCATGATCGGGTTGGTCATTGTATTGGTAATCGTCATGGCTGGCTTACTGGCCCCGATCCTTGCGAAATATCCCAAGGGTTACGGCCGCAACATCGAAGTCGCTCCAAGCGCGGCCCACTGGATGGGTACGGATAACCTGGGCCTGGATGTGATGAGCGAAATCATCTGGGGCGCTCGCACCTCAGTCTATGTGTCGGTGATGGCTGTCCTGTGCGCCGCGGCCATCGGTATCCCTATGGGCCTGACCAGCGGGTACTTCCAAGGCCGCATCGGCGGGTTTATTGATTCGCTCATCGAAATATTCATGACCATGCCCATGATGCCACTGATGATTGTTATCGCCGCCATTGCAGGCGCTTCGGTCACTAATGTCGCCATCGTGATTGGCATCCTCTCGTGGCCCAGCTTGGCTCGCGTCACCCGCAACGCAACCCTGCGAACCTCCGAGATGCCGTTTATCGAAGTGTCTCGCAGCCTGGGGATTTCTCCGCTGAAGATCCTTTTCAGGCATATTCTGTTAAACATTATCGGCCCGGTCATGGTCAATCTGACCCTGGTCATGGCAACGGCCGTCCTGAGCGAATCCGGGCTGAGTTTTTTGGGGCTGGGTGATCCCAACACTTGGAGCTGGGGGCTGATCCTCAAAAAGGCCTGGGATACCGGCGCGCTGGTCAAGATGCCCAACCCGATCTGGTGGTGGTTATGGCCCAGCATTGCCATTACGCTATATGTGGTCAGCTTCAATATCCTGGGCAATGCCATCAACGATACCCTCAACCCCAAGACCCGCTAAATGCCGCCGACCCCGCGGCGGATAAGAAAATAAGGAGCGTGAAACCATGATCAAGAAGGCTTACAAAGGTTACAAGGCGTTTGACTATCTCACCCCCAATGTAGATTATCCGGTTTACAAGCTGTCCAAATGGAATTGGGCTGGCCAATACATTGTGCCGCTCAAAGACCAGGCACAGGAAGACCGAGTCAATCGCATCGTCGAAAACCATGTGGTGATCGCGACGCATGAACATCCATGCTATTTCCCAGAGAATATGAATGACAGCAAGATTTACCACAATGCTGGACGGGAGTTTTGCGCCTATGATGCCCTTGCCGAGAGCTATATTGACTGCGTGTTTGACAACATGATGGATGGTTCCTGCAACATCACCAGCAAAAGCGGCTGGAAGTGGACCGATGTAATCCACGATCTCGGCATGCGCCTGTGTGACCTGCATCAACAGGATTTCCTCATCCAGTGTAGGAACGTGGCAGACATTCACCGCGCGAAAGCTGAAGGCCGCATCGCTTGGGTGCCCGTGTTGGAATGCTCTACGCCCATTGAGAACGAGTTGGACCGCATTGATATCCTCTATGGCTTTGGCGTGCGGGTGATGGGAATCACCTATTCCGAGTCCAACGCGCTTGGCAATGGCCTGAAGGAGGACAGTGACGGCGGGCTGACCAAGTTCGGCAAAGAAGCTGTCAAGCGTATGAACAAGGTGGGCATGTTGATTGACGTGTCCCATTGCGGACACAAGACCGCGCAGGACACGGTTCTGGCTAGCGATAAACCCATCCTTATGAGCCATGTCGGCGCTAAGGCTTTATGGAATTCAAAGCGACTATTTGAAGACTACGTCATGAAGGAAGTGGCCAATCGAGACGGCGTGGTCTGTATCGAATCCGCTCCCCATACGACGATGACTAAGACCCACAACACCCATGATATCGATTCGGTGATGGAGCATTTCGAATATACTGCCAATCTGTTGGGTATCGACCATGTTGCCTTTGGCGTTGATTCGCTTTACGGCGATCATGTCGGCCTCCACCATGTCTATGCGGCCAGCCTGTCCATCAAGGATACCCGCAACAACGAGGTCGATTACCAGGAGGTGCCCTATGTGAGAGGGCTTGAGAACCCAACGGAGGCATCCATCAATATCATCCGCTGGCTGGTGGGCCATGGGTACAGCGACGCGGATATTGCCAAGGTGATCGGCGGTAATGTCCTGCGCGTTCTTGACCAAGTCTGGGTCAAGTGATCCAAGCTATGCGGAAATGCTTCGGCGTTTCTTCATATAGATTATATCAAAGGAGAGAAAGATGATGAAAAAGACCTTCGCACTCCTCCTCATGGCGGTCATGCTCCTGTCCTTCTGCCTACCCTCGATGGCTGAGGGCGACCCAAGTCTCATCGGTGGAGAACTCAATATCGGCATGGTCGGCGATCCATACTCTCTCAACGCGTGGACCAGCAACGACCTCAACGCAGCGCTGCTCTCCAACATCCTCTACCCCTCGCTTCTGGTCTTTGACGAGAACGCGAAGAAAGTGCCTTATGTACTGGAAAGCTACGAGTCCAGCGAAGACTTGAAGACCTGGACGGCCAAGATCCATGGCGGGCTGTCCTGGCACGACGGGGTAAAGTTCACCGCAGAAGACCTGGCATTTACCGCCATCTACTGCGCCACCCACGACGTCAACTTCGGTTCCGACTACTATGCCAATGTGGAAAAGGCAGAAGCTCTAGACGAACTCACCGTGCAATACACCCTCAAGGAGCCGCAGGTGGACTTCATGACAAACATCGGATTCTGGGTCGATGTGATGCCCAAGCACCTTTTGGAAGGCGTGGAAGACTTTGCCAACGCGCAAATTCCGACCATTGGCTTTGGTCCTTTCAAGCTTGATGAATTCTCTAAGGGCGAATACTACAAGTTCTCCCGCGTCCCCAATTGGCCGCTGGCCAATGGAGGCCTCGGCGCCTATCTGGAAGGCTTCACCATCCGCATTTACACCGACCCCAACTCCCTGATGCTGGCGATCAAGTCCAACGAAGTGGATTGCGGCAGCAACGCCCTGAACGTAGCGATCCAGCAACAGTTGGCCGCCGAGCCCGATAACTATGGCATAGTCAAGGTCAACTCCCTGGGCTATGGTTATTTCGGCTTCAACTATGTCAACAACCCCCTCCTGGCTGATCCGGTTTTGCGCAAAGCCATCGCCCATACCGTTGATCGTGACGCTCTGGTCAATATCGCCATCCAAGGCGGCGGCGTATCCATGAACACCCCCGTTTCACCGGTTTACACTAACATGGTCGAGGGCGCCGCAACATTCCCGGCCTTTGATATCGAAGCCGCCAAAGCGCTTCTGGAAGCGGCCGGCTATGTGGATTCCAACAACGACGGAGTGCGCGAAAAGGACGGTAACAAACTGGCGTTCACGCTTACCTGCCGCAACAACACCAACAACATTGATGCCATCTCCAACATTTTCAAGGCCAATTGCGCTGAAGCGGGTATCGAAATCACCCTGTCTATCGTCGAACCGGCAACCTACACCGACCTCGTGGTCAAGAGCAAAAAGTTCGATATCAACTATATTGAGTGGGGCGTCGTCGACGACGTCGACACCAGCCTTGACGCGATTTACTATTCCGGCGCGACCCTCAACTTCATGCAGTATAAGAATGATGCCATGGATGCGATCCTCTTGGGCGTCAAAGTAGAACCCAACTTTGAAAAACGCCGTGAGATGATCCTCGAATTCCAGAAACTGTTTGTGGAAGAACTGCCCACAATCAACGTATTTGTCCGTACCAACGCGTATGGCTATTCCAAGCAGAATTTTGAAGGCTGGGGTGCCACGCCGGGCCTCTACGGTGTCTGTGATGTGAAAAACCTGGTTCAGGTGCACTTGATCAAGAAGTAAGAAATCCGGATTCTACTAGCGGGTGCCCGGCTTGAGATGAAGCGCGGGCCGGGCATCTGCAATAAGAACTCTATGACTTGAAAGGATTGTATGGGAATCAAGACTGCCTATAGGGGTTACAGAGCCTATGACTATCTGACACCGGGTGAAGACTACCTCGCTTTCGAGTTGACACAATGGGATTGGGCGGGGCGTTACATTTTGCCTCTTGACGCCGATCAGGAGAAGCGGTCAGCTCTGTTAGCAAGGGATTCCGTATACATCGCCTTGCATGAACATCCTACGCTGACGCCGCGAAATATTAATTTATTGCCTGACCTGGACAGAAGCGGACGCGAAAGCTGTGACTATGAAGCACTTTCGTGCAGCTATTTGGACTGTGTCTTTGATAATATGATGGATGGCACCTGCCATATAGTGTCCCAAAACGGGTGGAAATTCGAGGACATTCTGGTGGATTTTGGTCATCGGCTCTGTGATCTGCAGCATCAAGATTTCTTGATTCAGGGCAAGAAAGTCGCAGATATCCTTCAAGCCCATCATGATGGTAAGATAGCTTGGGTTCCTGTACTGGAAGGTTCGGCTCCAATTGAGAACGAACTCGACCGAATTGATATACTCTATGGATTAGGTATCCGTATGATGGGAATAACCTATTCAGAATCAAATGCGCTTGGTAGCGGTTTAAAGGAAGATGTGGACGGTGGATTAACCAAGTTTGGACGCGCAGCCGTGCGTCGCATGAATCAAGTGGGTATGCTTATTGACTGTTCCCATTGTGGACCTCGCACGACTTTGGAGACCGTCGAACATTCAGAACATCCCCTTATCCTCAGCCATATTGGTGCAAGAGCGCTGTGGGACAGCAAACGGCTTTGCCCCGATGAGGTTTTGCAGGCTGTGGCTCGGCGGGGAGGCGTTCTTGGCGTTGAAGCAGCACCGCACACCACCATGACCCACACCCGCAACACGCATGACCTGGACTCCTACATGGAGCATTTCGAATATATCGTCAACCTCGTTGGCATTGATCACGTCTCGTTTGGCACCGATGGGCTTTACGGAGACCATGTGGGCCTGCATCATCTTTTCGCTAAATCCCTGGCCACCGGCGATACCCGCAATCGTCAAGTCGAGTATGAGGAAGTGCCTTTTGTCAGAGGTCTTGAAAACCCGACAGAATCATCAATCAATATCCTGCGTTGGCTGGTAAAAAGTGGTTATTCAGACGGCGATATTCGAAAAGTCTTGGGAGAAAATGCCTTGCGTGTGCTGGGCCTGGTTTGGAAATAGCCTGATAAGGAGAGAGTTGCCATGACCGATATCCTCATTAAAGGTGGCCTGATTATAGACGGTTCGGGAAACCCTGGTTTTCAGGGCGATATTGCCATCAGCAACGGGCGGATTGAAGCAATCGGAGCAAATCTCAAGCTCGATGCCAAAAAAATGGTCGATGCGCATGGAAAAGTAGTGATCCCCGGGCTGATAGATCCGCATGTCCATGAGGAATATGTCTGCCTGCTGGATGGGCGAATGGAGTTGTTCATGCGCCAGGGTGTGACCACCTGCCTGAGCGGCAACTGCGGACATTCCCTGTTCAACGCACCGCTTGAAAAGGCTGTCGATTATTACTGGCTCAACGGTCTATTCAGCGATGCGCAGCGCGATAAATACAAAAGGCTGTTCCCTGCATGGGAGGACTTCGCCGGCTATGCCCGATATTGGAACCAGCAGGGCTGCAATATGAATATGGCAGTCCTTCAGGGGCATGGCACCATTAGGTGGTTAGTTATGGGCGGAGCGCTGGACCGCAAACCAACCAAGGATGAAAAGGAGCGCATAGACTTCATCCTGCGGCGCAATATGGAGCAAGGTGCCTGGGGGGTCTCTTTCGGGCTAAGTTATGTGCCCAGCCGATATGCAGACACGGATGAACTCTGCGAAGTGGTCGATGTCATCAAGGAGTATGATGGTGTGGCCGCAGCGCATCTGCGCCATCACATCGGGATGTTGCCCTGTACCCAGGAGTTTATTGAGGTCGGGCGTAGAACCGGTGCCCGCATCCAGATCTCCCACCTGAAACCCACCTGCCCGGAGTGTTTTGATGCCGTAAAAGCTGCGGGGGATGCAGGCATGCGTATATGTGCCGATACCATCCCCGCGTCTACTGGCCACCTGACCCGAAAGGACCGCGTACTTCAGTTCATCATGGCCGTGTCGGATACGCTGTTTGATAAAGGTATGCCGGGGATAAAAGCCGCGCTGCATACACCAGAAGGGCGCAGGACCGTTCTGAAGGACGCCTATTTCTTTCCGGAAGACCGCAGCTTGACCTATATTGTTTCCTCTGACGATCCGACGCTGGAAAATCGTTCGATTGCGGACATCGCTTCACAGCGCGGCCAGACACCGGACGAAGCCCTTCTCGACCTCCTGGCGGATGATCGGCAATACACTTTCTACCTTGGCGGCGCGTCGCGGCCCGATTTCCCCGCTAAGCCCCATGTCCCTGGCATCATGAACAATCCTTATGTCTGCGTTGGCTCGGATGAACTGATGGGAGATCCTGAGGATATGAATGGATGGTATGAACTCCAGCGACGTGGTGCTATGCCGATCTTCTGGCAAATGTACCTGAAGGCCGGGATCCCACTGGAAGAGATCGTACGCCGGAATACCTCATTGATCGCCAATCATCTGGGGATTCCAAAGCGCGGTCTGTTGACACCGGGGTATTGGGCCGATATCGCAGTCATCGATGTCGATCATTTCAGGTTTCCAACTCCTGATGAGATCAACTACCGCAACCCCAACACCATGGCAAGCGGTGTCGATACGGTGCTGGTCAATGGGATAATTGCCCTGGAAAATGGAAATACGCGCGATCCTTATGCAGGCAAGCTTCTGTTACATGGGCGGGACGAATAAAGGAGAGAATATGGATATCCTGATAAAGAATGGAACGATCGTCGACGGCACCGGTCGAATTCCCTTTTCGGGGGACGTGCTGATCAGCGGTGACCGCATAAAAGCGGTAGGGACAGGACTCAAAGCCCCCCAGGCGCGCGTAGTGGATGCCAACGGAAAAGTGATTATTCCAGGGCTGATCGATCCACATGTCCATGAAGAGTGGATCTGTCTTGTTGACGGCACATACGAACTCTTCCTGCGCCAGGGCGTGACCACCACCGTCAACGGAAACTGCGGCCACTCCATCGCGCCCGGTCCTACCTCAAACGTAATTGAATACTACTACGGCAACGGCCTGATGAACGAACGCCAGCGCGCGGCATATTTGCAGTCTTTCCCCAACTGGGAGGATTTTGACGGCTACGCAAGGGCGGTCGAGCAAAAAGGGACCAATATCAACCTGTGCACCCTGATGGGTCATGGCAGCCTTCGCTGGAGCGTCATGGGCGGCGCACATGACAGGCCCCCGACGCCCGAGGAGGAAAAAAGGATCATACAGATACTTCAACTCAATCTCGATCAGGGCGCGTTTGGAATCTCATATGGCTTGGATTATGTCCCCGGCCGCTATGCGACCACAGATGAACTAGTCACTTTCGCCAAGCCTGTGGCCAAAGCAGGCGGCGTTGCCGCGGCGCACCTGCGCCATTGCCTGGGGGTCAAGGAAGCAACGGAAGAGTTTCTTGAGGTTGGCAGAAGGAGCGGCGTCAAACTCCAGGTAAGTCACCTCAAAGCCAGCTGCCCGGAGGCTTTTGTTTCCGTAATGACCTACGCCGGGGAAGGTGGCGCGGTGTTGGTTGACACCATCCCGGCCTCCACCGCTCACTGCCAGAGCAAAGACAGGGCGCTGTTGTTCATGATGTCCACCAATGATGAGCTGTTTGATCAGGGCCTGGAGGGTATCAAGAAGGCTATCAAAACGCCCGAAGGCCGGGATCTGCTGCGCCACGACCCTTATTTTGTTGACCGGGATCAGAGTAAAAATACGCTTTGGAAAACAGGGGATCCTGCTATGGATGGCAAAAACGTCGCAGAGCTCGCCGGGGCGATTGGACAGGATCCCAAGGAGTACCTGCTCGACCTTCTGTCGTCTGACCGGGACTTTGTTCTCTGGTGCGGTGGTGCCAGCCGAGATGATTTCTCGATGGATGCACATGGAGAGGAAATCCTTGGCAATCCCTTTGTCTGCGCGGGAGCGGACGAGATCCTGGGCGATCCTGAGTATCCTTATGACTGGTACGAGCTTCTTCGCAGGGGCGCAATGCCCATATTTATCAAAGGAAATCTAAAAAAAGGTATGCCGTTGGAGGAAGTGATCAGACGCAACACCTCCATGGTTGCAGACCATTTCAGCATTGTTGATCGAGGTCGTCTTGTCCCGGGTCAATTTGCCGATCTGGCCATCATAGACCTGGATCGGTATGAATACGATTCCGAAAAAGAGGTCACGCCGCTCAATCCTCTGGCAATGGCCAGAGGCGTCGAGCTGGTCCTGGTCAATGGCCAGACCGTTCTCGAAGGCGACACGATCCATACGACCATGCCTGGCCGCGTACTGCGCCGGGGAAAAGCATAAAGGGGAACCGCATATGAAGATAGTCTATCTTGTACCAGGTCTTATGCCCGAAGCGGAGTGCCGCCGCAGGGAGGGTATGCTGAGAGGATGGGTCTGTGCAGGCACGCAAGTGGATGTAGCTGTGGTAACCGAAGGCCCTTCTTCCATTGAATCCCTCTATGAAGAAGCTCTTGCCGTTCCGGCGACTGTACGGCTGGCCATGCAAATGGAGCAAATGGGCTATGACGCCGCAATCGTCGGCTGCGCGGGCGATCCGGGTGTTGAAGCCATCCGGGAGTTGACGACGCGCATGGCTGTATTTGGACCCGGAGCGACCTCCTTCCTGGTCGCCTCTATGCTCGGCCACCGCTTTGGGGTGATTACTCCGGAAGGGGATATGCGGCAATCAAATCTGGAGCTTGCCTTCCGTGCCGGGGTGCAGGGCAAGCTGGCGGCCTCCGTTTCCATTGATATGCCCGTGCTTGAGATGATGGCTGACAAACAGGCCACTTTGCGCCGCGTCCTGGAAGCGTCCTCCCGAGCCGTGCGCGATTGGGGTATTGACACACTAGTGATCGGATGTATGACGCTGGCTTTCTTGGATATCGCAAACGACATCGAACAGGCATTGGGCATCCCTGTTGTCAATCCGGCCAAGATTACCCTCAAAGTAGCGGAAGCGATGGTGGCCTGTGACTTGATGCCTTCCAAGGTGGCTTACCCGCTCCCTCCAAAGCTGCGGTCAGGTAAGGCAGCGGATTTCAGCGAACTCTTTGGCAGGGGGAAAGCATGACCGATTTTTTCGAACTCGTTCATTCCCGGCGCAGCGTACGTGCCTACACATCCGCAGATGTCAGTAAAGATCTGGTTTGCCAGGTCCTCAAGTGCGGGCATGCGGCGCCTTCCGGCGGCAATCTGAAAGAATGGCGCTTCATTGTTGTTCGAGAACCCATACAGAAACGTAAATTGGTTCAGGCGACATATAGCCGCAATAATGAAGTCAACCCTCCTCAGGAATGGTTGATGACTGCGCCTGTCATCATCGCTGTCGCGGCGGATCTTGAGGTTGCAGCAGGTCGCTATGGGCGTCACGGAATCGACCGCCTGGTTTACCTCGACTGTGCCAGCGCGGTTCAGAACATGTTGCTCTGTGCGGTGCATCTGGGACTCTCCAGCTGTTTTATATCAGGCTTCCGAGATCATGAGATGGCTGAGGCGCTCAATCTGCCGCCAATGCTGCAAGCCATCGCTTTACTCCCTCTAGGGTATGCGGAAAATCCCGGCATGCCACGACAATCTGTTCATGTTGAGGAGGTCACCTACTATGAACGGTGGGGTCAAAAGACTTCAGGCTAAAATGCTTGACCATGTATAACACTTGGTAATTTCCAAATTACAAAGCATAAGGCAACTCTCATCTGCGTTGATGATTTCTGTTGAAGTCAAATAGCATACCAACTCAAAGAACAATGCCGGCTGACCGATGCATATTTCTATGTTGAACGACTCTGATATAGTGTTAATCAGCGATTCCCTGATAATCCGGAATTCGAAGGAGCATCGCAATGAATGTGATCCAGGCAATGAATCAAAGACATAGCTACCGTGGAAAGTACTTGGATAACCCCATTCCCAGAGAGCATCTCATTCAAATTATGCAGGCGGGTTTGTCTGCCCCTTCCGGTTGCAACAAGCAAACAACAAGCCTTATCGCGGTTGATGATCCAGATACGCTGAGCAGCCTGCATACAGTCATTCAACCGCCAATCAGCCAGACGGCCCCGGCGATGATCTGCGTATTGACAAAGAAGACCCTTGCTTACGGCAATAAGTGCTTTTCGGTACAGGATTATTCCGCTGCTGTTGAGAACATGCTTTTAGCTGTTGTTGAGCTTGGATATCAAAGCTGCTGGATAGAGGGACATATAACAGATGAGGACGACATTGGGCGTCAAATGGCACAGATATTGCTTGTGCCCGATGAGTATGATCTCGTTTGTTTTTTACCAATAGGTGTCACTGAAGAGTCATGCGAACTAGCTGACAAACTGCCTTTTAAGCAGCGTGCCTGGTTGAATTCCTTTGGACAGGATATCTATACAGATTCCGGCATATCATCCTGTTTTCCCGAGTAATTGTGCACGCAGCTCAAATACGCAAATAATGTTGAATCAGCCACATCATGGTACTGTCAAGTCTTGTTTTCAATTTTGAACTCCGAGCCGCTGGTCATCCAAACTTAATCCCTGGGACCTGATTGAGGCACTGCACGCCTTACGCAAGTTCATGGGTTCAATTTCATGAATGAGAAAGCACCGGACGCCACGACGCGGCTGCACCTCAGGCACTTGTTGGAAGAGAATGGGCCGGCACCGACGTTTCCATTGGGCAGGCAACATGCGTTTCATAGTGCACCCACCCTGCACCCACCCCGAGGAAACGTTTCATTGTATCAATATTATCAGCATTTGCCACTTTCCTCACATTTACTGTTTGTTCTGAGCGCTTGCCGGTGTTAATATCAGCAGGCGTTTGCGTGTTAATCCCAAAGCATCAAGCCGCCGGTTAGTGCCGGTGAAAGGGGGCCACGGATACGAGCATCTTGGAGCATCCTTTCGCGCCGGTCATTGATGACAAAGCTGCCTGCCTGATATTGGGCAGCTTTCCCTCCGTATTATCCCGGCAGAACCACTTCTACTATGGCAATCCCCGCAACCGTTTCTGGCAGGTGCTGGGCGGCGTGCTGGGGGAGGATGTGCCGGAGGATATACCAGGGAAAACAGCCTATCTGCTGCGCCACGGCATCGCGCTGTGGGATGTGCTGGCTTCCTGCCGGATCAAGGGTTCCGGGGATGCCAGCATCCGGGGAGTCCTTGTCAACGATATTCCCGCCTTGCTGCGTAGGGCGCCCATTCAGCAGATCTTTTGCAATGGCCAGACGGCGGGCAAATACTACAAACAATACATTCAGCCTCTGACACATCTGCAGGCCACCGTGCTGCCCTCCACCAGCCCAGCCAACGCGGCCTGGCGGCTTGATGATCTCATTGCTGCCTGGCGCGTAATAGATACACCCGGCCAAGTTGTTGATTTACATTCGCCTCGCTCTCGTCTATAATTGCGCTCAAACGAAAGGGGAGTAAGCGTGACGATGAAGCATTTTTTTGTTGTGAATCCAACGGCAGGCACCCACAGCGCCGAGCATGAGATCGTGGAGAAACTGAAGCCCTTTAAAGGGTCCTATGACATCACTTTTTACGTAACAAAAAGCCCCGGCGATGCCAGCAAGTATGTGAAGCGTGTCTGTGAAAGCGAACACGGTCCGCTGCGTTTCTATGCCTGCGGAGGCGATGGGACGCTCAACGAGGTCGTCAACGGCGCCTATGGCCATGCACAGGCCGCTGTGGGCTGCTATCCCTGCGGCAGCGGCGACGACTACATCAAGTACTACGGCGGCAAAGCCGTGTTTGTGGATATTGGGACCCAGCTGGCAGGGACGGAGACATTCGTTGACCTGATGCGTCTTAACGACAGGCTGGCCATCAACATGGTGCACTTTGGCTTTGACTCCAAAGTGGCACTCACGATGCGCAAGGTGCGCCGTCATCCCCTGCTTGGCGGGCGCAAGGCTTATTACGCGGGTGTGCTGTCCGCCTTCTTTCAGCCCTTTGCCAATGCCTGCAGGGTGCAGGTCGATGGTGAGGCGATCAATGAGCGCACGCTGCTGCTATGCACCATCGCCTGCGGCCAGTATGTGGGCGGCAGTTTCCGCTGCGCGCCCAGGAGCGATAACCAGGATGGGCTGCTGGACGTTTGCCTGGTCAAGCCCATCAGCCGTCCCGGTTTTGTCAGCATGATCGCCGCCTATACAAAGGGCGAGCATCTGGACGACCCCAGGTTCAAGAGCATCATGGTCTACCGGCGGGGCAGCAGCGTGCAGATCGACATGGAAAAGTCTTTTCCCATCCTGCTGGACGGTGAACTGCTCACCCTCGCCAGTGTGCAGGTAGACGCGCTGCCGCAGGCCATCCGTTTTGTGGTGCCAAAAGGCGCCGTACCCATTGGCCAGGGCGGCCGAAATGTGGAGGTATAGGATGAAAAGATGGCGTAGGATGCTCTTGTTGGCCTTGGTCTGCCTGCTGCCTCTGGCGGCGATGAGCGAAAGCAGTTGGTTTGATGCAAATACACAGGGAACCTTTAAAGCGTCTGCCCTAAAGCTGGCGGAGCAGCTGGAAACGGGCGACTTTGACCAGGCCGTTGTCACTTTCGCACCTGAGCTAAAGGCGCAGATGGGCGCGCCGCAGCTCCAGGCGGCGATGGCACAGATGAACATATTGGCGGGCGCGTTTCAAGAGATGATCGGAGCCAATGCTTCATTGCAGGATGGCGTGGCCATTGTTGAGGTCTATGCCCGCCACCAGAATAAGGCCATCAAGCTGCGTTTGCCCTATGATCAGGCGGGGCAGCTCATTGGCCTGTGGATGAACATCGCCCCGGAAGCGGAAGTCGAGCAGCTGTTCAAGGCAGGCGCCGCTGCCGCCGCTACGGGCGCGCACAGCGCCGATCAAGCGGTCGAAGTAGGGGAGTACAAGCTGCCCGGCACCCTTGTCACGCCCCGCGAGGATATCGTCGGGCAGGGTATCACCGTCCTGCTGGTGGCAGGCTCCGGTCCCCAGGACAGGGATGAGACCATCGGAACTGCCGGCAACAAACCCCTGCGCGATATCGCCGATGGTCTGGCGGCGCAGGGCATCGCGAGCCTGCGATATGACAAGCGCAGCTATGCGGCCCCACAGGCCTTCGCCCAGGGCGTGAGCGTTGAAGCAGAAGTGTTGGAGGATGTGCAGGCGGCGGTGAAGCTGCTGCAGGCCGATCCCCTGACAAAGGACAGCGCGCTGTATGTCATCGGCCATAGCCTGGGTGGGATGCTGGTCCCTCAGATATTGACAGATAATCCTGTCCTGCAGGGCGCGGTCATCCTGGCAGGCTCGCCCCGCAGCTTGTGGGATATCATCTATGATCAAAATATCCGCGCCATCGCCGCGCAGACAGATATCACTGAGGAGCAGAGGCAGCAGGGGGCCCTGCAGGCGCGCGATATGCGTGACCAGGCCAACGCGATGAACCAGGACAACATGGCGGACATGATGGGGCTGCCCGGCAGCTACATTGTCAGCCTCAACGCGCTGCGATTGGCACAGCTGGCAAAAACGCTCACCCAGCCCCTATTCATTATGCAGGGAGAGCAGGACGTGCAGGTCTATGCTGACAAGGATTTCATCGCCTGGCAGGCGCTGCTGGGTGAACGCGAAGGCGTTGAATACCGGCTCTACCCCGGCCTCAACCACCTGTTCATGCAGGGCAAGACCAGTACGGTGGAGGACTATAATGACCCCAGTCAGGTGGACGCCGGGGTGATCAGCGATATAGCGGATTGGCTGCTGCAGCTGAGCATGGAGGATTAATACCATTTGAAAACAGTAATGCGCCGATGCGAAGAGAGATTTTTCGTCATATCAAAGTCGAGAGAAGAAGGCGTAGTCGCAGTCTACGCCGACTGAATGAGACAAAGATAGGGCGGAAAAGATCCGCCGCATCAAAGC
>Ga0209429_10000345_pt1 | contig 31796 bp, 36 predicted proteins | sample BarGraNGADG00212_3_FD_184493 | JGI IMG/M metagenome (GOLD analysis project Ga0209429, IMG submission 184493) | Arctic peat soil microbial communities from Barrow, Alaska - Barrow Graham LP Ref core NGADG0004-212 (SPAdes) (version 2) | ecosystem: Environmental > Terrestrial > Soil > Wetlands >... | reverse complement strand
AAGGAGTCATAAATCCTGAGCCAACAGGGCTTAAATAAAGGATAACATCTGCTCTAAATAATGCATCACAATAAGTTAGTAGATCATAGAAAATGCCCCTAAAACCGTTAGCTCCAAGTTTCAGGTATTTTAGTTTAGCCCCATGATACTCTTTCTCCCGAACTGGATATTTATGGGCATTACAATAAACAGTTATATCAAAATCAGAACTTAAATTTTGACATAAGAAATCAGCTAATGTTTCAAAACCTCCATATTTTGCAGGTACACCGTGAGTTCCAACAATGTAAACCTTAATCTTCTTTTTAACCATGAATTAGTTCAAATACCCTTCGTAATAATCTTCAAGATATTCTTTTAATGCAATTTTCCAATCTCTCATAACATTCAAATTACGAATGTCAAGTTTTGTGTTTATAAGTCTTTCGCATGGGGGTCTGTCTGCAAAATACTCTTTCTTAAAATGATCCGAAAAAACGGGCTTAATTTTAACTTTATCTTCCAGACCCAAAATACTTATTAATTCTTGTGTTACTTCCAATCGACTGGTGACACCACTACAAACCATATTATATAAGCCCCAATATTCTTTTTGCAAAAGTATTTTTACATTTTTTGCAAAATCGTGAGTATAAGTGGGTGTGCCATCTTTATCATTCACCACGAATAGCTCTTTTTTACCTTCTTTGAGTTGTTTCATTATTTTCTGAATAAACTTTTTATCTTTGTTTGGTCCGGCACCCATCATCCAACCGGCACGACATATCAGAAACCGTTTAGCATTTTCACATACAAATCGTTCTCCCATGTATTTGGAACGGGCATAAACACCAAGTGGATTTGGCATATCCCAATCATCATAAAGTTCCTTTTGACCATCGAATATACCTGCTGTACTGATATACAATAATGGAATATCTAACGAATTAGCTATGTAAACTGCATTTTCAACTGACATGGTATTGGTACGGTAAGTTTCATCGGCATTTTGTTCACAAAATTCCAAATCGGTATAAGCACCCAAATGGAATAAATAATCAGGTGCAAAAGCCTCCACATCTTTTTTATAAGCATCAAAATCTCTAAAATCGAGAAATGACAGCCACGAGGTATTAACATCTTTATCAGTACATTTAATTTCGTATTCGTCTTTAAACTGGCTGTAAAAAGCTTCACCTAACATACCGCCACAACCGGCAATGTAAATTTTTTTTTTCATAAGTTATTTATTATTGTAATATTTTATTTCTATCTTTAATTAGCTTTGCCGGCACGCCACCAACAATTGTATAAGGTGCAACATCTTTATTTACAATGCTACCAGCTGCAACAATACTATTTTTTCCAATCTTAACACCATCAAGTATTACAACTTGTGTACCCAACCAAACACCATCTTCAATTGTTACTCCTTTTCTTGTTTCTCCCTGTACTGATATTGGTAAGTCAGGATTGTCAAAATTATGATTCTCAGAGAAAATTGAAACATTTGGACCAAATATTACGTCGTTTCCTATTACAACTTTTCCTCTAACCTGAATGAAACAATTTTGTGCAATACCAACATTATCGCCAATAATTAAGCCCTCTCCTAATTCACGAATAACTCCAGTACATTCAATAATAGTATTTCTTAAAATTGAGACATTGTTACCAATAATTATCCCATTTTTTGAAAGTGCATTTATCTCAACATTATCACCAATTGTGATTGTTCTTCCTAACGAAATTTTATTTCGAAATTTTATTTTACATCCTCTGCCAACAAATACTAAACCTTTGGATTTTTTTAATGAAAATTTCAAATAAAAACCTCTTAATAAACAGTAGCCCTTAGACAATAATATGATAAATATTTCATATTTAGTCAAACTTTTGTCAATAGTATAATTTTCTTTTCCTGCTAGTTTAATTAATTTATTTATTATATTCATATTATTCATTTAATTTTAACCAATCCCAGGTTTTTGACACACCATCATCCAATGTTGTAAATGGATAAGTTCCCAAGATATTAATAGATTTGGAATTATCTAAGACAAAATGAGTTACATCATATTTTTGATTCTCAGTATTATTAACTACAATATTTTTTTTTGTGATTGCTTTTATTTTGTCAATGATATCATTAATAGAAGTTCCTAATCCACTACCTAAATTAAAGACTCCTACTTCAGAACTAAAACTTAATTCATAACTCAAATCAATTAAGTCTTTAATGTAAATATAGTCTTTTGTTGAATTACCATCTCCAAACACTGTTACACTTTCATTCTTCTGTATTTTTCTTAGAAATGTTGAAATTACTCCTTGAGCAATAAAATGTCCTTGTCTTGGGCCATAAGGATTTGAAGGTCTAAGAATAAGCGATTCTAATCCATACATCTTTTGATATAAAGATAAGTAACTTTCGATTGTCACTTTAACAATTCCATAAGATGATATGGGATTTAATGGATGATCTTCAGTGATTAATTTTGTCAGAGGATTTCCATAAACAGCTCCTCCAGAAGAAAAATAAATAATCCTTTTAATACCCAATCTTACTGACAAATTTAAAATATTTAAAGTTGGTATTAAATTCTTATTTATATCTGAAATAGTATCAATGTTTGAGGTACTTGGAACAGATGCACTTGCTAAATGAAAAACAATATCGATACTTAATAATGCTTCATATAAATCAGGTATATTTTCTAAAGATGAGATTCTGTAATCAACATTTAATAATGGTTTTCTATAACGTTCAAAAGAAATATCATATACTCTTACATTGTGCCCTTTTACAAGCAAGTGATCAATTAGATGCGAACCAATAAAGCCATTACCTCCAATAACTAAAATATTCATACCTTAGATTTATTAATAAGATTTGTAAAAACTTGCATAGTGTTATCATAATATTTTTCAGGACTATATTTATTTTCCAAAATAATTCTAGCGTTTTTGCCCATTTTTGAAATTAATTGTTTATCTTTTAAAAGATTAATAATTGTTTTAGAAAGATTAAATTCATCTCCAGCTTTGAAAATAAGTCCATTTGTATTATTGACAATTAAATCATTCAAGCCCCCCATGTTAGCACAAACAACAGGTTTTCCATATGAAAATGACTGAAGAACAACATATGGACTTGGTTCATACCACTCAGAAGGAACGATCACAAATTCACAATCCTCAATAATTGGTTTAAGTTCTTCATTCCATTTTGGGCCAAGAAAACTAATATTTTTAATTGAATTTTCGACAATATAATTTAAATAATAATCATATTCAGGACCATCTCCGACTACTTTCAAATTAACATTAGGTATTTCTTTCATCGCCTTAATAAGTGTTAGAATACCTTTTTCTTTAGAAATTCTTCCAAAATAAAGAATATAATTTTCCCCTTCATATTTAGGTTGAACATTTGTGCAATCATATGGGTTCTCGATAATTTGAGTTTTTTTTATGTCAAAACCATATTTCACAAACATATCTCTTGTAAATTCGCTTTGAAAAAGAAACATATCAACATCTTTATATAAGGGCATGACGTAATATGCGTAACTTTCAATGGCTAAAAGGGCACTAGCTAATAGAGAATTCTTCTTGCATTTTTTTAAAATACAATTATAATATTTATGGTTATAGCAGTTTTCACAAATTTTATCCTTTGATAAAAAAGTAGAATTTGGGCATATTAATCTATAATCCAATATTCTCCAAACAATTGGGATTTTAAAATCCTTAAGAACTGGAATAATACTCGGTGTTTGATAATTAGATATATTGTTTAATTGAGCTATGTCTACTTTATTATCACTTAGCAGTAATTTTAACTTTTCTTTTGCTTCAAAAGAATAAATGGATTTAATTGCCGATTTTATACCCTTCGTTAAATTTATTTTATTATAAAAAATTTTATAATTTATTTCATCCAAAAAATATTTATCATAATTAGTAACAAAATTCTTCTCATTATTCAAAGAAAATGGTATGATATTATGTCCTTTTGATTCATATAATTTACAGATACTTTCAATATAAGTCCAGTCGCCTCCGCTTGGATACCATGTCCAATTTGCTACTAATATATTCATAAATTTATTTAAAAAAAATTTATAAAAGGGATATGAAATTTGTTGTTATATTAAGAAAATAGTTACATTAAAAACTATTATAATTCATTGTGTTTATTCACAAAAGATTTAATAAGATGATTTTTTTTCATTTTGATGATTTTAAGTATAAAAATATTATGAAAGAGATATAATCTTTGCAATATATTCTGTTGATTTTATCTTATCCTTATAATTACAATAATTATTTAGAAACAAATTATAGTTAGATAAATGAATCGATTCAGTATTTTGTGAACTCAATACTAGTCTTAAACTTTCATAAGTATCACAATTTATAGCAATGCCTTCCTTTTCATAGTCAAAATCGAATTGAAAGCCTTTGAATATTCTAATAATTATTATAGCTTTCTTATATAATAATGCTGGAAAAATGGCTGTAGTAGGCTCTGCAATAACAATATCAGAAAAAAATGATAACTTTAGCAAATCTACATCTTTGAGTATTATAACATCTTCTTTATTCTTTAGACAATTAAAACTATTTTCATTTGACGCTGGATGAAGCTTAATAATCAAATTAAAATGACCTTCTACAGCAATTTCATAAATATTCAATAAATATTTTTCAAATGAATCTATATTTATTCCTTCAAAACCGTATTCTAATCCATTTGTAGGAAGAAATAAGATTGTTTTTTTATTTGGGTCGAAATAATTCTCTTTTAACCAGTTTATCTTGTCGACTAAAGTTAGATTATTATAATTAATATAGTTTTCAAAAAACATACTACCTACTACATCTATTGTATGTAATGGAAAACCATGATTTTTATTCAAACCTAATTTATCAATATCTCCATAAACAAAAGATTTTGTAGGAGTGCAAAGCTTCGATATTGGAGGTAAATAAATAAATTTTACTGGATCAAAAAATGCATAATAAAGAATTTTATACATTTCACTCTTAAACAAAAAGAGTTTATCAACAACAATACTTATTCTAGTAAAAATAGAAATATATGTGAAATATTGATTAAATTTTTCAAAGTATCTATTTATATTATAACGATTACCTACATATTGGTCAACTTCAGATTTAGTTCTATTATTTGTTAGAGAAAATCCATGCTGAACATAGTATATAGGAATTTTATTAAACTTTGCATATTTAATTATTGCTCTATCAAGTAAAGAGTGTACATTTAATACTAGTATTATATTTGGATTTATTACTTTAAAAATTTTCTTTAAATTGTATTTACAAAAGGCACTATAATCGATGCAAGTCACATCACTGTTTACTGAAAAAATGGGCTCAGAATAACCTGAAATTGAAGAGAAATGAACAAGTATAACACTATATTCTCTCTTATCTAATTTTTCAATTATAGGTAAAATATTTGATTTTAAACCTCCTGTCCAATAATCGAAGATTAATATCGTTCTCTTTGTAGTTAATTCCATTCAACAACCTCTTAATTTTTTACGAATACTTAATTCGCTTTCATATATTTTTTTTTCACCATCACCTAAATAGTTCTTTACCGAATTTGTCTGTTTAAACAATTTATCCATTCCCTGTATCTCAACACTAGAAGATTGATCTGTACCCCACATTTTATGGTCTAATGTGATATGTCTTTCAACTATAATTGCACCTAATGCAACGGCTATAGCTGTAGAATCAAGTCCATATTCGTGACCACTATATCCAATTGGACAGTTATATCTTTCCTTAAATTTTGTAATCATTAAAAGATTTAATTCTTCATCCTTAGCTGGATATGAAGAATTTGTATGCATAATAGCAAAGTTTTTAGCATGTTTCATCAGTAAATTAACTGCTATATCAACTTCTTCTATTGTACTCATTCCTGTTGAAAGAACTATTGGCAATCCGGTTTTACAAGATTCTAATAAAAGCTCTTTATTATCATTATGAGCAGAAGGTACTTTTAGAAAAGGTAAATCATATTGCATAAGAAAATTCAAACTATCTAAATCCCATACTGAAGCAGTCCAATCTAATGGTTTTTCTTTACAATATTTGTCTATGTAGTCGTATTCACGTTTTTCAAATTCAACTTTATATTTATATTCCAGATAAGTCATTTTCCCCCATGGAGTATCTCGTTCCACATTTTTTTGATGTTCTGGTGTTGATATTTCTGGATTCCTTTTTTGAAATTTTGCACAATCCCAAGAACAAGCAAAAGTTGCATCAATTAATTTTTTAGCTATTTGCATGTCACCGTTATGATTAATCCCGATTTCTGCAATTAAATATGGCTTTGAAAGTTTTGAAAAGTCTAACATAATAGTTGATTTTTAAATTAAATTGTTATAGAAGCTATAATTGTATCTGCAATTCCTAAATTGGCTAATACTAATTCATATTGAGAATTTAAGTTTTCGTTATCCAAGAAATTCCACTTATTATGTCCTCCTGGACAGCTATTTGAAAGCCAATAGAGATGATTAGATAATGGATATCTTTGTATTTGTTTTATATAGGTTATTTTAAAACCACATTGTTCAAGTAACTTACGAAGTGAATAGTTGTCAAATAAATACAAATGGCAACTCCAATAAGTAAACTCCGAAAATGATTTGTTTTTATATAATGATAAAAGTGCATCATTTGCATTTGGAACCTCAATAATAATACTTCCACCAGGTTTTAGCAAATTCATCAATTTCTTCAAAATTAGTTTTGGATCCTTTAAATGTTCAAGAACATGAAACATTGTAATAATATCATACTTTCCATCGCAATTATCTATGTCATCATAAATCTTAATTCCAAATTCATCATTAAGAAGTTGTCTGAAAGTATCATCTTTTTCAATACCTTCATAAGTTGAAGAATAATCCTTTATTTTTAATAAAAAACCTCCCCCTCCGCAACCAAAATCCAAAACACATTTATTAATTACTAAAGACTTCATTAACTCTGCTCTTCGAAAATCATCCGTATAACATTCTTTAATGTGTTTTTTCCATTCTTTATTAGTGTCATGTTCTCTCATTTTTGACATATTGTAGAAGTTATCGTCAATATGATCAAAATTTTCTAAAAAAACTAGTCCACATGATGAGCATCGAAATATTTTAAGTTCTTGCATATCCCGAACTTTTCCTTCTACAAGTTCAAAAGAAGTATTTTTGCAAATATAACAAGGTTTCATTATTGAAAATTTAAATTAGTAAATTAATAAGTTATTTCGTTTAGTTTTCATCTATCTTACCAAGCAGTCCAACCTCCATCAATTGAAATAATTGATCCAGTCATGTATGATGATTTTTCAGAGCAAAGAAATTCGATTATTCCGTTTAATTCATCTTTTCTCATCATCCTACCAATTGGCGATAATTGTACAAATTTTCTTTTGAAATCTTCACCCTGATTATTTTCTATCCCATGAGGTACAACACAATTCACACGAACATTTGGTGCGAGATGTACTGCCAAATGTTTTGTAAGTTGTGGTACAGCAGCTTTAGAAATGACATATGCAATATTTTTCTCACCCCCATTATAAAGGTATGGATTTGGTGAAACAAGTGAATAAGTTGAAGCAAAATTAACTATTCCTTTTGCATCTTTTTGTTTGGCGAATTGCCGACAAACTGAAAATAAGGAAACGATATTGACTTGTAAATATTTATTTATAGTATCTAAGGAAATATCAAAAAGATTTTCTTTTATACTGTCATTAAATATATGATCATTAATTGCAAAGCAATTAATAAGGTAATCAGCTTCAATATTCTTGAAAAATTCTTCAACAAACTTCTCGTTTGTTAAATCATGACCTAGTTTGTAGTCTAATTCAACAATTTTATTATTTTGTGATAAATATCTGGTTAATTCTGTTCCAATAAGTCCTCTTGAACCTGTAATAATAATACATTTTCCGTTCATTGTAGAATTTTAAGATTTAATTGTTTTTTTGGGATTATAATAATTCCCAATCAAATTCATATCACATTCATTGGTACATTTGATAGTATTATTTAGATATAAATGATCTTTCCTAAATTGTTTATATTTACCTCCGTTCCAAATATCAAATAGACTTTCAATATTTACGTCTCCTAGTACAATATCATTGTTGAAGTCTTCCATACACATAGCTGTCTCACCATTAGATTTAATTGTCATTGACATCCATGGGTGTTTACAAAATTCCGACCAATGTACGGATGTAGTTCCATGATAATCTTTACGATACCATTGCTGATCTTCACTTTTAAAGTAAATATAAACATCACAGCCTTTAAAAGCCTCTTTCAACTTCTCAAACTCTTCTTTCTGATTTGGTCGGTGTAAATCTAGCATTGTTATTATTATAGTCGTTTTATAATTATTTTTTACCTTCAAATCTAAAAGTTCCAAAATCTTTTTATAGCTTTCAGAAAAATTTGAGGCTTGACCTCGAATTTTTTTATGAAGTAAATCGTCTACAGTTTCTATTGAGTATTTAATATAATCTAATCCATTTTCGAACATCATCTTTGTTCGTTCCATATCAATATTGGATGGATTGCAACTAAAATAAGACTGAAAACCTTTTTCATTCAGCAATTTAGCATAAGTTGACATGTTTTTGTCTAATAATGGATCTCCATAACCATGCAATTGAATAACTTTTGGAATAATATATAAAAAGAAATGATTTTCACTCATATCATTGGGTTGTATTCCGTATTTATTTTGAACAAACTCTTCCCATAATTTCCAATCCTCTTCACTATGTGGTTCAATTTGATCAATGATTTTTTTGAACAATTCTGGCTTCATTGTTTCAATTTTTCGAGTCATCATTGTGGTACGAGGACACATTTCGCACTTCATATTACATGCATTAGTTGTCTCAATGTTATAAATTACAGGCTTTTTGCTTCGAATTTCTTCCATTTTGTCTAAAAGCCATTCCTTGTCAAATTTTTCACCGGTTTCTAAGCGGTTTTTAAGGGTATCAATCTTACGATAAAAATTTATATCAAACATAGTGTATATTATTTGTTTTTTAATTTGTTAATTACGGTTCTTAGAATTTCTGCTTTCTGTTTAGCTAAATCTAATGAGCGATAGTTTGATTTCCATTGCTGTAAAAGTGGTTGGATATTTTCAGCAACAGGACATAATCCTTGAGGATAAGAAATATTTTTATAAATCTCAGGCATTCTTTTTACAAATTTACGTTCTGACATTACCGGTTCTAAATATGGGACACTCCATGCACCGTAAAAACCATCACCACCTGCTTCAACATACGCCTTACGAAAGTCTTCCCATTTAACTCCTATTTTTTCTTCACCAAGATATTTAACTCCCAATGTATAGTAGGAATTTGTATATCCTTCGGGCGTTTTTTGTGGAATCAAATAATCACATTCAGAAGTCATAACTTCAATAAAATATTGAGCTGATTTAACTCGTAAGTCAACTAATTCATCTATTCGTTCTAATTGTGCATAAGCAACTGCTGCTAAGAATTCAGATAAACGATAGTTCCATCCAATTTCATCGTGTCTTTTGTAATTTGGATTTTGGAATGTATCCGCATTCAGACGAATACGACCTTCATCCGCTCTAAGATTTTTAAATCCATGTCCTCCGATCTTTCTGACCATTTCTGCATATTTTTCATTGTCAGTTATTACAATGCCCCCTTCTCCGCAAGAAATATGTTTTGTATTTTCGAAACTGTAACTTGCCATATGACCTAAAGTTCCTGACATTCTACCTTTGTAAGTACCAAGAAAACATTGAGCATTATCTTCAATAACGACAAGATTATGTTTATTTGCAATTTTCATAATGGGATCCATATCACAAGGTAATCCATAAATTGCAACAACAATTATTGCTTTTGTTTTTGATGTGATACATGATTCCAGTTTTTCAGGATCCATATTAAATGTATCAGGATCAACATCACAATATACAGGAATTGCATTTGCATGAATTGTAGCAGAAGTATCCATAATTACAGTTATGGCTGGTGATATAACTTCATCTCCAGGTCCAACTCCGGCTGCTTCCAATGCAGCATGCAATGTTGATGTACCCGAATTCAAGGCAACTCCATACTTTGTTCCCATTTTTTTTGCGAACGCTTGTTCCAAAGTTTGATTCCAATTACCTGATGTTGCAGCCCATGATTCCGAATTTAAAACTTTTTCCAGGTAAGCTAACTCATTACCTAAATACTTTGAAGGATTTTTTTGTTCATTCATAATTTAAATTATCTTTTAAGTTTAAGAATAGTTTTATTTTTTTGATTGTCAGCCCATTGCTGTTGACGAAAGAAATTTATAACTTTAATCTCAGGATTTACATTTATAATATCAACTATCTCATCTAATGAAATATATTCCGATTTCTTCCCTGATTTTTCCATTACAGCATTGAAAAAATCATAATCTTCCTGATAATCCAAAGTCATACGTATATCCGGACGAATAAATTTCTCAGGAACATTTTCTAATTCTTCACATTTGAATAAGTTTGTATCTGTAAAATACACCCACATCATCTCAGTTTTATCTGAATCTTTAATCTCACAAACTTTATTTAATGCAGAAACTTTAATGCCATAGGTAAATGCTCCTGTGATTACTTTCTTACTCTCAATAAAATCAGAATGATTTCTTTGGTGTTGTTCAAATGCCATATCAATTAAAACCGGATCACAAAAAAGGTCATCACCATCAGCTGTACAAAAAAAATCTATATTAAATTTTTGTGCTGCACCACGCCATCGTTCAAGTTTATCTTCTTCCGATCCCCTGAAAAAATCAATTTTATTTCGTAAGGCAATTTCTACTAGAGAATCATCTTGTTTGTTTTCTGTAGTGCAAAGTACTATTGTATCTGTAAGTTTAGAATGCTTTACGCGTCTAATTACATATTCAATTGTGGGAATACCTTGTATATTTTTAAGTGCTTTGTCTGATAGTCTCGTAGAACCATTACGTACGGTAATAAAAATTGCTTTCATATTTGCTAAATTGATGATTAAATACTAAAAATGGGTATTTTAAATTTTCTGATTAATGTAACATATTCTCACTGATTAATATATCGAGAAGTTCTCTTATAACACCAGCTCCACCTTTCGATTTTGTAATAAATTTGCTAATGCTTTTTACGGATATATGCGCATCATCTGGAGCAATAGGCCAACCAACAAATAGCATAGCCTCTAAATCATTTGTATCATTACCTACATATACGGTCTTTTCTTTATCTATTTTCTTTTCATTCAAATAATTTTCTACAACAATCCTTTTATTTTCAACAGCATTTATACACGGAATATTCAATTTTTCAGCTCTTCGTTGCACAATAGGATTTTTTTCAGTGGAAATAATTATTTGTTTAATGTTATACCGTTTTATCTCGGAAACAGCTAATCCATCGGAACGATTAACAACCACGCTTTCATTACCATTTTGATCAATTGTAACTGTATTATTGGTCATCACTCCATCAAAATCATAAATTATTAACTCAATCATTATATAAAATTTTACTAAGTACATGTCAAAAATTTGAAAATATCTATATCTGATTGAAATTCAGTATTTAATAGTAATGTTGCAATATATGTAAGTCCGTATTTGAAAAAGCTTTTCGCCCTTTTACCATTGTTTAGAATCCAGATTAGCTTTATATGTTCATGCAAATATATTCCGTCCAAATATGTCCAGCAAAATGCAATTAACTATTCTTTTATATTACAGTAAATATTATTTATTTCGACATTTTGTTAAAATAAACAATATTCCTATTTCCAATAAGAGCAATTTATTTAAGTATTTTTTTAAGTACATCTAAATAGCCTCTTCCTGATGTCTGATCAGGTTCTATATAATTACCTTCTCCCCACTCATTCCAAGATTTCAAAAACAATATGCGATGCTCTTCAGGTTTATTTTTTATAATTTTCAATGCTTCCTTAACGCTTTGAGCAAATAATTCCGGGGTGTTTCCATACCATACCAATGCTTTTTTCCCACTTCTGGGACTTCTATCCCAGTTAGGTATTATTGTTGGATAAACATTATCCCAAGCATCTTCTTTTACAAAGAAATATTTAATTAAATCTTCATATTTATATTTATCTACAACTGCACCATCAAATATCTTATTAATTAATTGCAACAATATCTTTGAAAATTTGCCTCTAACTAAAATTTCGGCACGATTTTTTCCATCTGAATTTACTGCATCAAAACCTAAATTTAATATTCTTTCATAATATGGAGCACTTGAGGCCTTTTTTAGATTTATTGTTGCATTCTTTTTATTATTTTCATCAATATAGAGACTGGACATATTTAGAGTTATTCCAACAAAATGAATTCCTTTTAAATCATTTTGTATTGCCAAATCTCTCCACAATTGCATAAATAGGTGTACTTCTGGTATATCTGCTGGATTATAAATTAAAAATAAAGGTTTCCCATCAACGCATATATATCTTCTATCTTTGAAAGCTTTCAAAACACTATAAAAATGATTAATATGATCATCTTTGTCAGAATATGTTTGAGTTATTAAATCTCCTACTTTTGTAAACTTTTTTCCGATATGCCAACTCTTATTTGTCCATGACTGATTTGCCCAACCTAAACAAAAAGGAAAATCTGGTTTTCCAGTTTCCAATACTTCATTAAATGGTCGTTCCAACAATTCTTTACCATTCCCAAACCAATAATGCCAATACATAAAACCCTCTATTCCGGCTTCTCTTGCCATTTCTGCTTGTTGCTCCCTAATTTCAGGCATCCTTAAATCGTAATATCCTAAATCTGCAGGTACCCTTGGTTGATAATGACCTTTAAATAGCGGTTTTGTTTTTTTTACATTTGTCCATTCTGTAAATCCTTTTCCCCACCATTTATCATTCTCTGGAATTGCATGAAACTGAGGCAGATAATATGCAATTACTCTTGCCTTTTTATTATTTTCTTTCATTTATTTGATTTTAAAACTTTTGCAGGAATTCCGCCAACAACACTATAGGCAGGTACATCTCTTGTGACTACACTATTTGCAGCTATTATACAACCTTCACCTATTTCTACACCTGAGAGAATACTAACCTTATCACCAATCCAGACATTATCATGAATAATAACTGGACCTTTTGAAACTAACTTCCTCACTAAAGGAGATTTATATAAGTCCTCCAATTTAGTTGTTCCATGATCATTGTCTGAAATTAAAACAAACCTGCCAGTGAGAACATTATTGCCAATCTCAATTCTATTTATGGCTGTAATGTGACAATACTCACCAATAGAACATCTATCACCAATTTTTATTTGAGTGTGTTTAGTTTCCAAAACTTCTACAGACCTAGCTTCTATCATACAATTATCTGATATCCCCGTATGATTACCAATCTCAATCTTATTACCTCCTAAAACAGTGACATTTGAACCAATGTGACTACTCCTTTCACATTTACGAAATGAATTTCTAATCCATTGACTATGTATATACACACAAAAGAGTCTTATTTTCTGATAAATATTATAGGTGTAAATATAATATATTATGCTCATTAAATGAGAAAACAATTTCTTCATTTCATTCATCTTTAATTAAATTCTAATCGTGTTTACTTCTCTCTTATCATATCATACATATCCCTTTTATCTACTTTAGAATCAAATATTGTATAAAAATATTTATATTTTGCTGTCATGTAAGAGGTTTTATCTTTTGTAAACATTGCATTATAATAAAGTTTAACAGGCATAGCCACCGCAAAAACCAAAAATATCAGCCTTATATACTTAGACTTAATTTTACTAATTAACAAGGGTATTGTAAAAACATTAAACATACTAAGATAAAAATTTAAACGAAAAAAATTTCCAAAGAATATATTAAATAATATCAGCCCAATTATTGATGATAAAACTAATGGGTATTCTCTATTTGTAAATTTTCTATTGTAAATTAACAATAATGCGAGCAGCAAAAAATCAAATGATTGATAAAAAAAAGTGACTATTCTACCTTCAACTTCATAATCTTGTTGCTGCAAAGCGTAAGCAGAATAATAATTAGAGTCAGTGGTATATGCAATTATGGCATTCAATATCTTCATATAATCAGAAAGTCTAAATGTAAAACTTGCAAAATATATTGAAATTAGCACTATAACAAAAGGTATTGAGATTCTTTTTTTTATAAAAAAAAATAAAAATAAGAATAGCCCCATATAAGCAGACGAATGAATCATTACTCCACTGAATAAGCATATAATTGCATAAAAATGTTTTCTCTTTACGAAATTAATACTGAAAAATGTTTTGTTACTTCTAGAATAAAACAAAAAATAAGCAACCCACATTATAAGTGCCATTGCCAAAAATTGCCTTTTAACATTCATATATAAAAAAAGGTAATTCGTATTCAAAATAAAAAACATAACACCAATCCAAATATATTTTGGTGGTACAATCTTACGGAAAAGAAAATAAAGTGTAAATATTTCAAATGCGCTACATAATCCATTAAATGCAACAAAACCTATAGGATTAAATAATTTCACAAGAAACATGTATAATGACTCCCAATGTTCTGAAGAAGCATGATAAAAACCATAATAATATACTGAGTAATCTTGTGTAGTGTAATACTCTATTGAAAATATTACAAACATTGCAAAGAAAACCAACTTTAAGTAAATATCTTTCCTGTAACCTTCTTTATAATATAAATAAAAACATACTATTGAAAAAAGAACAAATATATGGTAAATCATAATTTAAAATTAATTTTTTTGAATATTAAGTAAGTGGAACTAAATAATGTCGTACAATTCTTTGTGTTTCTTTGAGCCTTAGAGTCTTTGTGGCAATAATTTTCATGCCACTAAGACACAAAAACACTAAGTTTAGCTACGCTGACCGTTGGTTCACAAAGTAAAAAACAAAATATCGAAAGTATTATCGAAACAACATAAATACGACATTATATTCGTCCTACTACTTATATATCTGATTGGAATAAATAATTTTATTTTTTTTTATAAAACAATTTTAAAAGTAGACCTTTTGTATCTAAAAGCACATTTATTTTTCTAATATAGAAAACTGATATTATAATACACAAAGAAATATTAATCACATATTTTGAAATCATAGAACTAATAAACAAAGAGCATAGTAGAACTGTTAACACAGAAACGCAGCCAATCAAGATATAGTTAATATTAGTTTTTGAGAATTTAAATTCACCCAGATACTTCACGCTTGGTATCACCAATAACATGTATACAAAAGACGCTATAAAGAAACCAATACCTAATACTTTCAACCCAAAAAAATCGAAAAAAACAAACACTATTAAAACAAACATCAATTGTTTTATCAATTCAATCATAATAGCATACTTTCCCTTATCTTTAGCAAGAAACATTACTCCCAGTGGCCAACTAATAAAAGTCATAAACGAAGCAGCCATTTGCCATTGTAAAACTGGTATAGCTGGAGAAAATGAAGAAGAATAGAGAAGGTTTATTATTATGTTCGAAAATGTTATCATTCCTATTATCATTGGAGTACCAAACAAAAGCGTCAATTCTAATTGTTCATTAATCAGTTTAGTAGCTGCGGCATTGTCAGCATTAACCATTGATAATCTAGGAAAAAAATCCGCCAACATTGAGTTTAATAATATATTTATATATAATGTCGAAATCGTCATCACTGCTTGAAAGTATCCAACTGAATTAACTCCGAGTTTTGACATTACTAACGCTCTGATAATGTAAATCGATACTGCAGCAACAAGCCCATTCACAACTATAAAAAAACCTAATTTAGCCATTTTGAGGCCTGAATTAAATGATTCTAAAATTGATATTTTATCGAGCCTTATTTTAACAGTTCTTGCAAACGACCATGAGATAATTAAAGAAACAATAGCCGTTAATATTAAGCCTGGAACAATTCCATTAATTCCTAGCCACCAATATAAAGGCAAAGTTATAACTGTTCCCAATATTGCACCAATTAAACTAGCTTTGGCCATTTTACCTATCATCCGCAAACCCTGCAGAAGAGCTATTTGTGCAGACGAAATAGATGATATCAATAATACTATTGATAAAATAGCTATACTTATAGCATAAGAATTATCACCAAACGAATACTTACTTAGCGGAATACAGAAAATTATAGTAACAATCATTCCTAAAATCCCTGTACCCCATGCCCAACGTCTCAGAACTCGTATTGTTTTTGATATTTTAGTTGAATCTTCTGTCACACTAGCCTCTGCAATATATTTAACAGAACTGAAATTTATACCAAATCCAGTTGCATTCCTAACCATATCTATGATAGTTTGCATAATACCAATTATACCGACTCCCATAGGACCTAGTAATATTGCTACAAATTTAGTTCTAATAATTCCAAGAATGATAATGAAAACTTGAGAACCACCTACTATACTAGTAGACTTAAAAATTTTCTGATACGAATTTTTTTCAGTCTCCATTTTTAGAGGATTGATTTTTTATTTACAAGAAGTCTCTTTACTAAAATCATAATCGCCTTTAAATAAGACAAAAAAACCATTTTATAGTATGCCGAAGTTGAATAGTAAGTTAGCATCGATTTTTTCACTCCCGATAAATCGTATGTGTAATCATTCTTCAGTATTTTAGTATTACAATACCACAATGTTAAAAAATTACCACATAGGTCAAATTTAATATGTCTGAATGTTTTCTTTGAAATAGAACTACTAATTAACAGAGCCTCCACCATTTCTAAATACTTAACTGCAAAGGTATCAAATAAGTTATATCCACCTTTTTTCATTATACTCTGATTATTAAATAACTTTTCATCATTAATAACATATAAATTCTTATCGTATAATTTAAATAATAACGAAGTATGTGGAAACATCTTATTATATTCTATCATGCTATTCTTTTGGAAATCTATGTCCCAAATACTAAATCCATTGCTCCAAGAACTAAAATAAGAGAGTGCGTACATAAACTCATCAAAATTACGATATTCTTCAATCGTTTTTTTTCTTAATGACCCATTTGTAAAAAATATAGTTGGTTTTAATTTTTGATACTTTCTTATGGATTCTAATATTATACTCAAACTCCCGTTTTTTAACTCACTGTAATTGTTATGGAGTTTCAACATTTCACCTCTACCCATTCGAAGAGCATTTATTGAATTCAAAAAACCTGCTTCAATAGTTTTCTCATATACAATATTGGGAATATCTGAATACTGTCTTAACAAAACAGATAATTCATCTGTTTCAGAATTATCCGAAAGTACAACTTCAAACTCCGAAAAATCTACCGCTTGAGAAAAAATGCTATCCAGAGTATTTTTAAGAATATCTATACGTCCATTTGTTGGAATGCATATTGACAAAAGAATATTACTCATTATATTTTATACATTTTTAATAAATATTTTCATATTAAATCATAGAGGAAAACATATTTTCGAGAGCAGAATTAACTTCTAATTTGAATTTAACTAACTATTCATTGATATAATTATTGTTCCCGAGAAATCAACCCTAATGAATCCTTGAGTTGAATAATAAATCTAAATATTTTAAAGTCTGTCGACTTATTATGCCTTTCATGCCAAAGGAAATAATCCATATTCTTGGGATTTACAATAAAGGCGACATCACTTTTCAAAGTCTTAGCATAATAAGTCATGAAAGATTTACTCCAATAGTGATTTACTTGTATTGTAAAATCATCGGGTAAATGATTACCTACCCTATGAATATCCCAACGCAAAAAATACTTAAACTCATTGATTGGAGGAATAATAATATTTATTCCGTAAATACGAACTTTAGTCTTTGTCGCATGATGAACTGCAAAATCAAATATCGCAATGTCGTAATCTGTATTATATAAAACTTTCCCTACAGTATAAAGTTTATCCCAACATATTGTGTATTGTTCTGTTACTAACATATCACAGTTGTTACGTATCTTACCTGAAGTTCCAAACATTCTCCAATACATTACTATACATGGAAAATTTCTAAATTTTTTTACCCAATCTACAATGGAAAGTTCGAAAATTGGACAAATAAATTCATCTGGATCCAAAAATGAAACCCATTGCGTCTCACACTTAAAGTTGTCAGACCAATGTTGATAAGCAGAAAATTGACCTTGTTGAATTGGCCAGTCAATAAGTGTTACAATGTTTTGTTCAATATATACATTTAACACTTCCTTAAAATTATCACTTGAGAAATTGTTGTACATATAAAAGTGTTCTACGCCAACAATTTTATGATACTCAATCCACTCTTTAAGATAAATCGCTTCGTCTTTAAAAATAGTGCATATTACAACATTAAACTTTTTATCACTTTTGGTTCTATTGCTAATTTTTAAGATTATCAGATAAAATAAATCAAAAAAAGGTAATAGAAATCTTTTTACATAATACTTCCAAGAATATTCAATCTGATGGTTAAAAACAAACATTTTATTCTCTTGACATATTTTCATTTTATTATAATTATGATATTATGATTGCATTATAAACACTTTAAATTGATATGTATTATATAAATGATACATAATATAATAGATTGTTTTATCTAAATCTACTTTTCAACACTACTCTTAATACAATTTTCGTGGTACTTATAAAATTTAGAGATTCCATTCTTAAGTGATATCGGTGAAAATGGAATAACTGTCTTTAATTTTGTAACATCTAGAATTCTTCTCCCACTCTTTTGCAACGAGTGGTTGTTGGTTTGTTGTTTAAATTCAAACACTATTTTATCTTACAAATAAGGTAAGAGCTTGTGTGTGTTTGAATATTCTACTAAGGTTGGCAATCAGGATAAAGTTTTAATTCTTTAAAAACCTTTCCGATAAACCGGAATGTACCATATTTTTCATAGTAGAAACCTTAGTAGCAATAAAACAGAAAAACTCTTAAACCTTATTGACCCTCGCTGGCACAGGTCTTTGACCTGTGTCCAATAAATAGTTTATTTTTAATCCTTTTTGGTTTTGATTTCCTTATCGATAGCATTAATCATTTCTAATACCTGACCAAACATTGGTTGTACAGACTCAGCATTATAGTCAAAAATATTCTCGTAATCTCCTTTTTGTCTCCAATCGTACAATTCAGTAAGAAGTTTTCCGAATTTCTTGTCTAATACCGTTTGCACAAATAATATAGTTCAATCTCGACCCTGCCTGCCGCAGGCAAGTTCGTCTCATTGTCCTATTTATTTGTATCGCAACGGCATTAACCACAGTCAGAATATAAAACAGTATGGACTGTTTTATATTTTCAGATGGTATAATTTTCCGGTTTTGATATAATGTAATGAGAATTGGGAACGAGTACCTGAATGTGAGTTGACATGTATTTCGTTTTGAACCAACAGCGCATTAACTGCATAGAAAACGGCATAATAAAGTCGATTCACAGCTGAATTCCAAAACCCATTTTCTGCCAATACCTTAGCCGCTTGATATGCATTAAAAGCGGAATCTATTCTGTATTTAACGTACTCCTGTTTGTCGTCGGTATTCATAACCTAATTCCTTCTTTACTGACACTTACATAAAATGGAGTTATTTTTTGCTTCGTTTCCCAATCTTTATTGGAATAGGCAAAAAGAGAAAAAGGTTCTCCTGTTTCCAATTCCAACTCGTAAAGATGATTCCTGAATTCACGTTCTTTAATTAAATCAACAGGGTAATCGGTAAGTATAAGTAAGTCCCAATCAGAATCTTTATGTTCGTTACCCCTTGCACGAGAACCGTAAAGAATAATCTGTGCTTTGGGATCAATTTCTGATATATTCCTCTTAATCAATTGGGTTATTTGAAAAGTTTTCTTCTTCATAATCCAGATTTATATAGTTGACAATTATTGTTTTTACAACAAAAGTAATCTTTTTTTTTCTCCCACTCGTTTGCAACGAGTGGTTGTTGGTTGATTGTTTAATCTGCCCCCAATCCCCGCCTGCGGCTGGCAGGCCTGCCTGCCGCAGGCAAGCGCCAGCTGGCGGAGGCTTTTAGTTACTATCATCTTGCATGTTTGTATTTTGAGTCATCCACTGTCAACTATAAATGGCGCTTGCGATGGAGTATTTCGACATTCCGAGAATCGGAACATCCCGCTCCTGCGGGACTATGAACTATTAACCACTTTACACAGCGATGTTCGTCACTCCCATAGGAAGTAAACGAGTAAATAAGTAGACGAGTAAACAGTCCCGTAAAAACGGGATGTCGCAAGCTTCATGATCACTAACCACCTGCCAGCCGCAGGCCCGCCTGCGGCTGGCAGGCAAGTTAACCGCTAATAACTAATCACTAATCACTAACAGTTAATCACTCTTTTTGAACTTTCAGGCACAAAAATACACTTTTTTTTCAAAATTACTTTGTTAATTGTTTGATATTTTTAAGAATTCAGTGTATTTTTACAAGTCAACGTGTTGGCTGGCTTAATTTAGAAATTATTTTTCGAGGATAATACAATTAAAACAAGCGTATTAGAGGTTTAATAATTTCAATAAACCGGTTTTCGGTATGTTTCAACTGAATTTATATCTGTTACAAATCAGGAAGAATTATTCATTAGAGTGAAGCGATAGTGTTCGTTGCTCCATTTATTGAATAGACCCGATAATGTTCATTGCATTCGTCCTCTGCCAACTTCTGAGGAGGACGATGTTCATTGCATTCGTCCTCTTCCAAACTTTTGGGAGGATAATGTTCATTGCATTCGTCCTCTCCCAAACTTCTGAGAGGATAATGTTCGTTGCATCCGTCCTCTCCCAAACTTTTGGGAGGATTATGTTCGCTGCATCCGTCCTCTCCCAAACTTTTGGGAGGATTATGTTCGCTGCATCAGTCCTCTCTCAAACTTTTGAGAGGATTATGTTCATTGCATCCAGTCAATTTCAAAGTCCTCTTTAGGGGCTTGCCTGCGGCAGGCAGGGTTGGGGGTCACAAAAGTAGATACAATGTGCTGTTATTGTGTTTATTGTTGAACACTTTGTACAACTCTATACAAATTATTTCTTCATTTATGATTTATTTTGGAAAATAATTTGCTATATTGAATTATTTATAGTATTAAAAATCAATTGGTTAAAATTTATTTTGGAAAACTTCCTATTTATTTAGAAAATAGAATAAATAATATTGATGAATACCGAAATTTAATCCGTATCTTTGTGACGCAAATTAAGCTAAGGTGAAGAGAAAGCCTGAATGGAATTTGTAAGATTGCTATAGGTAATCTTTCTTTGAAATTTTTGAGATATAACAGGATGTTTCTACAATGGAAAAAGGGAGCATTACCTATACTGATCTTCATGATTATTAATTTTCATAATACTTTATAAAAAATGAAGAAGGTATTGGTTAATTTTTCTTTTTCTCGAGTACGGAAATCAGAATTTCCGGAAATTATGAATGCTATATTGGATATTGTTGAAAAACACAATCCGATAGCATTGTTCCTTGTAGGAATGTACAATTTGTTGTTAGAGTTAAAACCTCTACTCGATAAATTGACATTGAAATATGATGGTTACCCCATCCCCAAAGAGGTTGAAGACCTGCGCATGAAGCGGGACAATCTTTTGGGTGCAGTTTTGTCGTACTTAACGGCGATAGAAAAGGCAAAGGTAACCTCAGTAGCCCAACAAGCAGCCCTGGCAGTTCCTTATCTGAGGAGTTATCTGGATGGAATAGTAATTGAAAACGCAACGGTGAAAACCGGGCGTGTCACTCAATTGTTGACCAATTTGGATGATTACGACACGATGAACGCTGCCCTGGTAACGTTGGGTTTAAATGTCTATTTTGGCGAGTTGAAAGCTTGTCAGCAAAGTATTAATCAGGGCGAAAGCCAGCGTAGGGAAACCCTATCGGTTCGGATAAAGCAAAACACCTTAATTGCAAAGGAAAAAATTGCCAATGCAGTGAGCAATTTGTTAGATGCCATCGAACTGGCTAAGGTTGAACATACGGAAATTGATTATATGCCGTTGATAAACGAACTAAATGTATTGCTAAGCTCCAAGCAGACCATGCTGAAGAGCCGCGTTACACGCAGTAAAAACTCTGTTGCTAACAAAACAACGACAGTCGCTTCGTCTACTACAACTTCTGCGACTGCCATTTAGCAAAGCACATTCCTAATCTATCAAAATGAGCCCCGTATTCCTGTTTGCGGGGCTTTTTTTGCCCCGGTTTTAATTTGTTAATTTATTTGATGATTTCTTTGTTGAAATAAAAAAACAATGTAAACTTTATATAAAGTTGCACACTGTTTAAAGGTTTCCACTTATAGGATTTGTATTTAAAATTGAATGAAAAAAAATGATAGAAAAAATCCAAAAGGGAAACAAAACAGTCTGCTTTTTCCTAAATTGAATGTAGTTTTACAAAGACAGTGCAAATATAGCACTAAGTATTGCAAAGTATTGCATATTTAACATGTTTTTTACACATATTGTGCAATTAGCCTCACATTTAACGGTATTTCGGTCGATATTCATTAAAAACTCCAATTTTCATTTAGCTCGTCGTGGTTCAGTGTTTGGTATTTTTTTTACGTTCTCCCACTCGTTTGCAACGAGTGGTTGTTGGTTGATTGTTTAAAACAACACAAAGTAAAGAACGTCAGATTTCATCTTCCTCCCTGCAATAGGTTACTTGTGCAGAGCTTGCCGAAGCATTAGCTGCACTATTTTATGTCCTTACTTTAGATTTAACTTTATTCCGGTTTTTAATATCTCTAAAGCAAAAGGGTTATTTGATTGCAAGTCTACGTTGGAAATAGGATGGGGCTCAATTCTATTATCAATATTTGTTGCTAACAACATAAGCTTAACCTGAGTGTCAAATCTGTCCTTGTCAGTCAAATTTTCAATAACCAAAGCAATATCAATATCACTATCAGCTCTTTGATTGTTTCGGGCATAAGATCCAAAAATGTAAGCTGATAATAAATCAGGTTGATGATTTATTACTGTATGAATGTATTCTTTTACTATTTTATTAATGTTTTTATCCATAATCGTTGAATTTTTAATTTTTCAATCCAAAATGCACAAAAATCGGGAGTACAGGTTTTTTGAAAACTCAGTTTATAATCGTCATACCTGGCATTAATGTTGAATGCAGTTACTGTTGCAAAAAACAACTGTTGTTCTTTGTTTAATGTCAGACTACATCTCTCGGTAAGTCGAAGTAAATTATGAATATGAGGCGGATATTCATTATTAATCTTTACATATAGTGCTTTAAGCAATTTTTCAATCATTAAATGACCTAAAAACATACTCCAACTTAATCGTTTGTTGTTGTACAAAGTAATCATGGTTTCATAATCCTCATCCGAACTATCAATCCAAAATCGTATTATTTTAGTTGTATCAAAATCAGTATTCTCCATATTGCGCTTTAAGATTCATTTAACAAGTAGCTTTCCCCAACTTCACATAAATAAACTATTTAATTCACTCCGACAAAACCCTTCTCCCACTCGTTTGCAACGAGTGGTTGTTGGTTGATTGTTTATAACATAATTAAACAGTGATCAGTAAACAGCGAACAGTAAACAGTGATCAGTAACCATTTATTTCCCCATTAGCAAATTAGCACATCAACACATTAGCACCTTCTTTATCTCTTCAATAAATTCAATCATTTCATCTAACATGATTTCAACCTCTTGCTGTGTGAAACTGATAAATGCATCGTAATCGCCTTTAGTTCTGTTTTGAAATGCGTTGCGCAGCATTTTTCCAAATTTGGAATCAAATTTTTTGGTTGCTATAAATTCTTTATTAAACCAACCGATTAGTTGACCATGCTTTGATGTTTCAAAACCAGTTGCCAATGCTAAAGCAGTAAGTGAATAATACATACCATAATAAATACGATTCACTGCAATCACTAACTTTTGATTCTTAACAAGAAATCTTGCCAATTCAATTGTTTCAAAAGCCTGCTGTAAACGATATTCAACCAGAGCATCTCTGTCTTTTTCGTCAATCATGCGTGCAATCCTTTCTCAATAGCATTTACAAAAATTGGTTGTTTTCCACGTAAAGTTGTCAATTCTGATTCTCCCAGAACATGAGTATCAGTAACTATATTATATTTCAATTCAATTTCGTAGCTTAAGTCCGAAATTTCTCTTTCTGTTTTCCAATCAGCTTTCTGTTTTAGAATTACTAAGAAATCATAATCAGAATCCTTTTTAGCCTTGCCAGTCATTCTAGAACCAAATAGAACTAGATCTTTCAGATTATCCGAAAGGTGTAGCCTTAAAAGTTGGCTGAAATCGGTTAGGATAACTTGATTGTTTGCATTCATATTTCTGCTTATTTGATTTTTATTCTTCTCCCACTCTTTTGCAACGAGTGGTTGTTGGTTGATTGTTTAAAATATTATAGTAAACAGTCCCGTAAACGGGATGTCGAAATACTCCATTGACGAGTAAACAGTTACAACATTAACCGTTAATCACTAATAACTAATAACTAACCATTTATCTTTCTCCCACTCGTTTGCAACGAGTGGTTGTTGGTTGATTGTTTAATCTGCCCCCAATCCTGCCTGCGGCAGGCAAGCCCCTTCCGATAAAAATCGGGATAAATTGCGGAGGCTTTTAGTTACTATCATCTTGCATGTTTCTATCTTTGAGTCATGTAAAACGAGTAGACAAGTAAACAGTTACACTATTAACTATTAACTGTAAATGGAGCTTGCGATGGAGTATTTCGACATTCCGAGAATCGGAACATTCCGATTTATCGGAACTATCAATGGAACGAAGTGACATTCCGATTTATCGGAACTAACAATGGAACGAAGTGACATTCCGATTTATCGGAACTATCAATGGAGCTTGCGACATCCCGTCCAAACGGGACTATTCCCTTCTATTCAGCTATTTTGTCAAAGATTTTATCCGGGTATTTTATCATCAAGAGCAAGTGTTTTTTGATTTTTCTCCATTCAAAATTGGTTGCGTCGAGCATAGATATAGGTTCATCAAAATTTATATCGTCGAAGTATGCAATTGCTTTGAGCACCATAACTGCATTACTTGTGTATTTTGTCTGATAAGCATTGAGCATTTGGTTCAAGGTCAATTTTGTTGATATAAAAGCAATATCAATGTAATCTTTCATTCTGGTTCCATTACCAACAATGGCATTAAGTTTCATAGCTGCCAAGTCCTCATATCCTGCTAAACGAATTCCGTTTATAGTTGTTGGAGAATTTAGCCAGGGATATTTATGAGCAATACAATCAACTTTAATGCCCTCAATTTCACCTTTTACCGTTTCTTTATCAATAAAATCTAATTCAAACTGATATTCCCTTCTTAGATATTCTGCTAGTTTATGCTCATCAAAAGATTCATTACAAAATAAATCCAGGTCTATACTTTTTCTATGTCCCAGCTGTAAAGACAACGATGTTCCTCCTACTAACAAAAAAAAATTGAAAGTTGTATCGTTCATCAATTGGTTTAAGAGTTCCAATGTTTTTGGCGCGACTGTTTCTGTGTGTAACATTTCAGTTCTTGTTTTTTTATTCCAAATATTGTACAAACAAAAGCAATATCTTTTTCATTTAGATTGGGGATATTTTTAACTCCCTCTTTAAATGATTTTGGTCCGTACAAATTTAAAACAGCATAAAAATCATTTATTCTTCCACGTTCAATAACACGTTGCAATACTATATTTTGCATAGCGTCCCAATCAAAACGGGCTAAATCGTACTCCCAGAGTAGAGATGATCTTAACTGGGCATCCTGGTGCTTTTTATAATTATCGAAAAACATATATCTATTATTTTTATACTAACAACTATACGTAAAATATATCAATCTATTTCTTCTCCCACTGGTTTGCAACGAGTGGTTGTTGGTTGATTGTTTAATCTGCCCCCAATCCCGCCTGCGGCTGGCAGGTCTGCCTGCCGCAGGCAAGCGTCAGCTGGCGGAGGCTTTTAGTTACTATCATCTTGCATGTTTCTATTTTGAGTCATGTATACTACGTTTTAACATCCCCTTTAGGGGCTTGGGGGCAGTTTGAAGAGTTTGTGTATGTGTTTGAATATTCTACTAAGGTTGGCAAAGAGTATTCGGTTTTAGTTCATTCAAAACCTTATTTTTCAAGATCGAAACCTTAGTAGCAATAAAACAGAAAATGCCTTAAACCTTATTGGTTCCAAGCGTCCAACCGTTCTTGCCCCTGCCTGCCGCAGGCAAGTGCGGCAGGCAGGTCTTTCACGGTTTGACGCGTAGATTTATTTTAAATATCTCCGATTTTCAACATCAGATAGAACTCTAATTTGTTGAATTGCAATTTGATTGAGTTTTCTCAGTCTATCACCTTGTGAAACTTTGTCGTTAATTAGTAATGCATTAATATTCTCCATATTCGAAAGACAAATCAATTCGTTTATTGTTGCGTAGTCGCGGATATTGCCTTTTAAGTCTGGATTCTTTTCACGCCACTCTTTTGCCGTCATTCCGAAAAGCGCAACATTTAATACATCGGCTTCGTTGGCATAAACGTATGTAATCTGTTGTGGTGTTAGTGTCGGGGGTATTAGATTTGAACTAATAGCATCCGTATGAATACGATAATTAATTTTCGCCAATTCCCGTTTTGCACTCCAACCTATCGCTTTTTGTTCTTCATTCTTTAATCGTTTGAATTCGGTTATTAGATATAATTCAAACTCAGCTGAAATCCATGCGGCAAATTTGAATGCTATATCAGAATGAGCAAAGGTACCACCTCCATATCTTCCCGCTTTTGAAATCATGCCAATTGCATTGGTTTCAGTAATCCATTTTTGAGGAGACATCCAAAAATGTGGTTTTGCGGATTCGTTTTTAAACCCCTCATATATGTGGGGTTTAAAATCGGGATTATTCAACATTTCCCATAAACCGAGATATTCAATAGTACTGTAAGTTCTTAGCCACAAACTGATTATTTGCGAAGGGTTGACAATATCCCGAATCTTGGCAATATCGGTCAGCGAAATAAAATCTTCCTGATCTTTTTTGTAGAAAACTATTTCAACCCCTTTAATATTAACAGTTTCTTTTCTATGCATATACTATCAAACTTTTTTTTCACCCTTTCCTTTGCCATGGTTGATTGTTGGTTATTTGTTTTACCCTTCTCCCACTCGTTTGCAACGAGTGGTTGTTGGTTGCTTGTTTAAAACAATATAAAGTAAAGAACGTCTATCTTACCAGTCCCCCCAGACTCAGTGTAGTCTAAAGAGAGTCACGGTTTGCAAAACCGAGGCTTCAGATTATTTTATTCACTCAAATATCGCTTTATCTCTTTATCAAAGTCGGATTCAATAATCTGAGTTTTGTTGAATTCAGCATATTCATTTAAAGCTTTAGTTTCAGCTTCTTTTTTAGATATTTTTCCTTTTCCTTTTAGCACTTCAAATTTATTGAAACGAATAAAACTATCAACATGTAAGGCCATATCGTTCATAGTAAGTTGATTTTCATTTTCAATAACATTTTCGATATAATCGAAAAATCCTGAAATAGTCCGTTCCAATTTTTTTATTTCGGTTTCCGAAAGATAATTTTTCGCAATAACAACATCCGATGTCAAGATTCTCCCCTTAGGTGAATTTTTCCATGAGTTTAACCCCATAAACGGTTGATTCTTATCAGCCTTTTCAAAAATCAGTTCAGCAGCCGTTTGTTTATTTATAGCATAATGAAATTTATTTTGAATCGTGGCATAGAAATTCCGTGTAATTTCGGATGTTGGATTGTAGTCAATGCTACACTCAGCAAAAATATCCGTTATTTGTTGGTAAATGCGTCTTTCACTGGTTCGTATAGATCGTACACGTTCCAATAGTTCTCTGAAATAATCTTTAGCAAAAGCTTTATCGCCTTGTTTTAAACGAACATCGTTCATTGCAAAACCCTTGATAATATATTCTTTCAGTACCAGTGTTGCCCAAATACGAAATTGAGTTGCTTTGGATGAATTGACACGATACCCAACAGAAATGATAACATCAAGATTATAGTAATCTATTTCGCGTGAAACCTCTCTAACACCTTCGTTTCGAACTCCTCGAATTTTTCGAGTAGTTGCCTGCTCTGATAACTCTCCACTTTCAAAAATAGATTTTAGGTGATAGGTTATAGTGTGCTCTTTTACTCCAAAAAGTTCAGCCATCATTTTTTGAGTAAGCCAAAGCGTTTCGTTTTGTATAAAAACTTCTAACTTCACCTCGCCATTTGTAGTAGTGTAAAGTATGAAATTCTGTTGTTGTGTGAGGTCTAAATCATCCATTCTTATTTGAACTCGTCCGTAAATTTGTTTACAATTATTCTCTAAGGTTTCAGAATCTTCTCCCACTCTTTAGCAACGAGTGGTTGTTGGTTGATTGTTTACCCCTAACCCTGCCTGCCGCAGGCAAGCCCTAAAGGGGAACTTTGCCTGTTACATAAGTTACTTTCCCTATTCAGAAGATAACTTGGCTCCTTTAGAAAGTTACTTGAGTAGTTTAGAATGCTTACCCGAGCCTTTAGAACGATTACCAGAGCTTTTAGAACATTGACTTATGCAATTAGAATGTCTATCGAAGTCTTTAGAACGATTTACAATTAAATATGTGTATCACTCTTTTTCAAATCCCTGGCTTTTATTCTCGCGACTTTTCCATTTTGAGAGACAACAAGTTCACCATCCTCCTTTTGACTTTTTAAAAGCAGTTTATTAAATGATAATTCAATACCTTTGAGGATATTTGCTCGAAGGTTATTAATTTCTTGCCCAGTCATAATTTATTATTTTATTATAAAGTTCACAATTTTTTATATCTATGTCTACGTTGCCATTACCCTCTGCAATAACACTAAATGGTGGAAAAGAATTATCAATAATCATCCAAAAATCACAAATCGAACAATATAAATTTGTAAGATTATGAATTCCATTTGAATATCTACGAAGAATAATATCTTCCGGTATATTATGCCCTCCCATAGCTACACGTTCTTTAACACGTTCTATAGCAAGCTGTGGAGTGTTTAGCCATCTGTCTGATTTCCTGCAATCGGGTTTGTATGGCAAAATAGGTTTGCCCCAGTGCTACAACTTCCTTGGTTGAATCGGCATTTTGTACAATCAGATAACAGGCATATCTCGAAAGTTTTATATTTTCAAACTCTCTCTTTGCTCCTTTTCCGGTTTCTATCATCCCGAGGAAATCCTCGAAATGATCAACAATAATATGACCACTGTTTTTACAAGCTTCTTTGGCTTTTTCCATAACAGGTTTAAAGTGTCTGAACTCGGAATATTCTAATACTTTAGCCATATCCCGTGCCGACCACCATTCATTCCCAAGATTATCTAATTGTTTTATCTGCTCAAAAATTGTCAAATTTATTGCTGATAATTTATTCACGGGTTCATTTTTTATTTTTTAGTTAGTTGTCTCAGATTCTCCTGTTGACGTTGTTCTTTAACTTTCACTTTCTCTTCTCCCACTTCTTTACAACGTGTATTTGTTGGTTGATTGTTTAAGCCTCGATGCGTACACCGTTTCTTCTCTCTAAAGCCTCCGCCAGCTGGCGCTTGCCTGCGGCAGGCAGACCTGCCAGCCGCAGGCGGGATTGGGGGCAGTTTGACTCGTTAAGCGAGTGTTCATCGCTTTCATTATAGTCCTATAATTGAATTTGCCGGAATTATACGGTGTATGTAAACTATGGGTCCATAAATGGCAAATATTATAGCCATTTCTTTATAGTTAATACGTTTTGTGTTTTGTCCGTATTTTAGTAATTGAGGTCGAATATAATACGGTAATGCATCGGCTAAAACTGGTAATCGTTTAATCTCTTTTTGTAATCCGTTTAAATAGCGTGCTGCAGTCAATGGTGCTTTAAATTTATACATTATCACGTCTGATAAATTTTGCAAATCATTATCAGCCTCTTTTGAATAAACGATGTCAAATTTCTTCATCGCAGTTTTCTTACATCTACTCCGTAATGATTACTAAGTTTATCCCACACTTTATCCCATACTTCGTTATGTGACAAGGCAGTACAATTTTGCAAATCTTCCGGCAAAGTGTATTCAATTTCAGCGACTTTCTTATGTTTTTCAATTTCGCGCACTAATTTACGTCCTGTAGGGCTGTCGATATTTATACGAGCTGTAACTTCCATAATTTTATGTTTTAAATTAGAAGAGCAAAGATAGTTAGTTTTTTTGAAATAATTTATTAAACCATTCTCCCACTCGTTTGCAACCAGTAGTTGTTGGTTGATTAAAATATTTTAGAAGACGAGTAGACAAGGAAACAAGGAAACAGTCCCGTAAACGGGATGTCGCAAGCTCCATAAACAGGAAAACAAATTGACAGGAAACAAGGAAACAGTGATCAATTACTGCCGAGTACCAATGGAACGAAGTGACATTCCGATTTATCGGAACTACCTGTGAATACTAAAATTTAATTTAATTTGAGTTTTAAGATATTCCTCAATTTCAATAGGTGTAACGTTATATACAGGTTGTAATACCGATTGCACAAATAATATAGTCCAATTTCGACTCCCGTCAAGTCGGGACAAGTTCGTCTTATTGTACTATTTATTTGTATGCATCGGCATTAACAACAGTAAACGTATAAAACAGTTTGGACTGTTTTATACGTACAATTGGTATAATAGTTTAAAGCCACTATCAATATTAAATCGTTTATGGTCAACAAGCATCGCCAATAAATTTTTGGTAGAAAGTAAATGACCTGAATATTTTGTTGCCAGTTGAACTATTGATTTAATATCGACACCGGATATAAGAATTGAATAGATATCGTAATAATCTCTGAAATTACTTCTGTGCATTAAAACTTCCATTTTCATTGCTGCAATGGAATAAATGTCAGCAACATAGAGGTTATTCTTAACATGAACAGGAGTTACAACCGGTGTAAATTTGTTACTGGCATAGAATGATATTTTTACGCCGGAAACAACAAACTCGACATGATCGAAGTCCCAAATTTCTCTTGATTCAATGTTGCCAATTTTAGTTAGCTCTTTTTCAATATTAACCCAATCAACTTCAGGTTTATCGTTTTTATCCGTTTTCCAGCTCATAAAATCAAGATCTTCACTCAGACGCGTTTCCAATTGAAGGGCAAGAGCTGTACCACCTACCAACGTATAGGGTTTAATGCAATTCAATGAACAAACGTTCTCGAATAGTTTGTCGGTATGTGGTGTGAGACCTTTCATTAAACAATTTTCAACTGACGGTTTTCTATTCTTTTCAGATATCTTTCCGGTTGTTTTATATCAAAATACATCCAGGCTATCAATTTATTTAATCTGGCATAATAACTTCCCTGAACAACCAAACGGTCTATCCACACTTGTTTGATACTTTTTATCGGATATATTTTAAATAATAAATTAATATCGTCAATATCTAAATAAAGTAACGTTTTCTCTTTAGTACATGACAAAAATTATATAGCGATATAATTATTTGATATTCAATAAAATAGTTGTCTTTTTATTTGGTAAAGACCTTGAAATTTCGTATCTTTATAGCTAACTACCAATCAGTTATAATGA
>Ga0209429_10000344_pt1 | contig 31877 bp, 28 predicted proteins | sample BarGraNGADG00212_3_FD_184493 | JGI IMG/M metagenome (GOLD analysis project Ga0209429, IMG submission 184493) | Arctic peat soil microbial communities from Barrow, Alaska - Barrow Graham LP Ref core NGADG0004-212 (SPAdes) (version 2) | ecosystem: Environmental > Terrestrial > Soil > Wetlands >... | reverse complement strand
CAACTCGTTTCGCCGCGGACGTATAGAGGGCCGGATCAAGATGGCGCTGACTGTTGGGGAAGTTGAGGCGCTTAGCCTGGAGGAGCTTTATAAAATTATGCAGGAGCAGCTGACATATAACGAATATGACTGGCTTCGCAAAAATCCGCGTGTCTTCCACAGTAAAGCGATTACTGCAGGCGCGCAGAATATTGCATACGCCTGCCCGCGATGTGAAAAAGATAATGTCATGGTTTCCGATAAAGATTTTTTGCGATGCAAATCCTGTGGAAATCTAGTGCATATGGATAGCTGCGGTTTCCTGCATCCGGCCGGTGAACAGGATAGGTCATTTGAAGATCTGCATCTCTGGGCATTATGGGAGCGTGAACGCATGAAAACGCGCCTTTGGAAGCCGGATTTTTCTTTTGTGGAAAAGACAAAACTTCTTCTGCCATGGGGCGAATTCGAGTATCGCGAAGTCGGTGAAGGCGAGATCCGCTTTGAAAACGGACAGGTAATCTATCATGGGACACAGTGCGCAATTGAGGACGGCCTTTCCTACAGTAAAAAAGAACTGAAAGCTGCGCGGAAAAGCGAAAAAAACAGAAAAAACCGAACTGCCCTGGATAATGCGCCGGTAATTACCAAGACATTTGACGTACTGCGAATACGCGGCATCGGGGCTGAATACGGCAAGCGGTTTGAACTGACAGAAACAGGCGGACAGATCAATCGCTTTATCCCGGAAAACGGCCAGAGTATCTTTGGAATGCAGATGGCAATTCAATGCATGCAGGAAAATGCCCTTAAACCCTGAAAAAACAACCGGAGGTAACGGTATGCCGCCAGGTCTGGTAGTCTGGATAATGATATATTTAGTTGCAGCAAGTCTTTTTGGATTTATCCTGATGGGTGCGGACAAGAAAAAGGCTGTGCAGCATAAGTGGCGCATTCCTGAGAAGTCACTTTTTCTGATTGCCCTGGCAGGAGGAAGCGTCGGTGTACTTCTGGGCATGGTCGTTTTCAGGCATAAGACAAAACACCTGTCATTTTTGCTTGGAATACCGATGATAATTGCTGCGCAGATTTGTGCGGCGGTTCTTGTTTACCGGGGCCTATAAATACCGCGAATTCTTGACATACATTTAAAAACGCAGTACGGTTTAATTGTCTATGACAGTTTAAGTAGTGTAAAGGAGGAGACATTTATGAGTCAAGATAATGCTCTGGGATTGTTATGCATGCTTGTTGTAACTCTTTATGCAGCATTAGGTGTGGTATTCATTATATTTCTGTGTGTTGCAGTACTATTGGCCATAGGGCTGTTTGTGGTGAAAGCTATCGGACTTTACCGGATTGCTCAACGACAAGGAATTGAGCATGCGTGGATTGCGTGGATTCCTTTTGTTCAGGCTTACCTTTATGCAGAAATAATTGGAGAGGAAATCAAAATCGGAACTGTGAAGATTCCCCAATTTCCATGGATATACATAGCTATTACCTACGGATCTCCGATTATCGCATTTGTTTTAAACCTCGTTCCTTTCTGGGGCGGATTGCTTGCCCTTCTCCTGGGACCTGCAATATATGTTGCGAGCATTTATGTCATGTACCGGTTTTTCAAGATTTTTGAAGGAGATAACGCCGTAGTCTATACCGTCATATGTGCAATATTTCCCGTTGTCTTTCCGTTCATGGTTCTTGTACTGCGAGAGAAGTCTTTCGCAGCTGATGCAGCGACGGCGATATAGGTATAAAATGAAATTACATCTGTAACCTACATGAAAAGGGAGGAATCACAATGGCTAAGATCATTATGGGAATCAAGCTCAATCAAAGAAATGAGACAGCCAAGGCATTGCAGGATATCCTGACACGACACGGCTGCATGATCAACACACGTCTTGGTTTTCACGAAGTTTCGGAAGTCGCCTGCAGCGAACAAGGCTACATTCTTCTGGAATTTGCCGCTAATTCGGAAGAAGAGATCATGGAAATGAAAAAAGAAATTGAAGCTCTTGGAGATCTGACCGTTAGGACGATGGAGCTCTAAGTACAATTTGAAAATCACCCGGGCTTATTTCAACAGATAACACAGGCCTATATTAATAAAGAACGAAGAACTTTGCAGTGAAGATCTTCGTTCTTTATGCATGCTGCTCAGTCATTGAAGTGGTTTCATTGTGCCCGGGACGCAAGGATACCAACTCTGTTTCTCTGTGCGTATTGTACTGGTCTTTATCGAGTGCCTTGCACATGATCCGGTATGTACGGTCACGAAGGTCTTCGATCTGGCGGGCTCCGGAAAGCGCACTGTCCGGGTATACGGGAGCGCAAATTACAACCGAGAAAAGGGATTTTTTACGGAAGATGCGGCGCAGCCCAGTTGAAGGTCTTTGAACTAATACGACAGGAACAACAGGCACGCCTCCATCAATTGCCATATGGAAGGCTCCTTTTTTGAAGGGACGAAGCCCGGTATAGTATTGCCAGAGGGAACCTTCCGGATAGAAATGGATTATTTTACCTTCTTTAAGCTGCTGTACCGTGGTGTCAAAAAAACTGCGAAGCGCGTGCGTTGATGTAGGAATCGGAACGACTCCCACCCATTTAATAAGCCACCTGACAACCGGCAGCTTAAAGTTGCCCTCAATACTGGTAAATATCATTCGTTTGGGGGTATATGATACAGCTATCATAGTCGAATCAATATTATGGACGTGGTTACTGACCGAAATTGCTCCGGTCGACAGATGCCGCAGGTTTTTGTGACCCTCGATATGAAGACCGTATCCGATATAGCCAACAACCGCGGACAGACCTACAGCCCATATATATGTCCAGGTATACCAGCCACGGAAAAACCAGCCTTTTTTCTTGTAGGGATGCGCGGTATCGATACTTGAGGGCCAAACAGCCCAGTTTCTTTTGAAAATCTGCCGGCTTTTGTCGGAATACGTTACCATGTCATCTGCGATAGCCTGTGCGTAAGCAGCCTCTATTTGGGGAACCGCAGAAGCATTTTCGAATTCATTCTCATCAATCAGGTGCAGATTGGCAGGGTATCCGTATTTGCGCAGATCATCATAGATCTCCTTTGAATGGCAGATAATATTTTTGCATTTCTTGTATAGGCTGAATCGAAGGAGCCGGTAAATAATTCCGGACGCAGCGGTGCACCAGCCGATGCCGGCGATATTCAGAAAGCCGCGTGCATTAGTGCCAAAGGAAGCGATAACGGGCAAATCAAAACGCCGCGCCAAAAATTCTGCTTTTTTCTCGAGGGGAAACGGCAGCATGAGATGGACCAGGTCGGCACCTTTAAATGCCTCAATAAGGACATCTTCATCCGGCTGTCCATATGAAATACCCTGCCACTTGGCCATAAATGAAAAATAGGGAAGCCAAAGCCTTTTTACCCGGTATGTACTTGTGGATTTGCCGCATGCGACCACACGAACTTCGTGACCCGCTTCAGTGAGAAGCTTTTGCAGCTTCTGTGCAGCAAGTGGAACTCCGCGCTTTGCACCAACAAATGTATCAACTACAAACACAATAACCATGTGGTCTCACAAGCCCTTCCCCAAAAATATCTGATCCAGGATAAAGAAAACTTTTATGATCGAACTTTATTATAGTACCCGAACGCCGCCTTGTCAGTCAAAAGTTTGAAAGCGCACTCCTGCATTTTTCAAAAAAAGACAGATAATCATCTTCAAACCGGCTTCCTTTGAGACACGCAAAATGAAAATTCCTCACAATGTCAAAATCTTCAAGGTCAATGCGGAGCAGGCTTCCTTCAGACAATTCTTTTTCTGCTGCTTTTTGATAAAGAAAGGTAATTCCTAGGCCCTTTGCAACCAATTGCTTAATTACATTCAAATTTGCAATTTCGATTTTGTCGGGAAAACTCGAAATACTCTGGTTGTGAATGGAAAGCGCCTGTTCCAAAATACTCCTTGTACCGCTTCCTGGCTCCCGGACAATCAGCCGCTGTGTGAAAATTTCACTGAAGGAGACGCGCCGCGCTGCGAAAGGGTGTTCCTTCGCACATACTGCGATGAAACGGGAAGTCGAGAATACACGTGTTATATATTCATTTCTATTAAAAAGTCCTTCGACAATGGCAAAATCAATATCGCCGTTCCTGAGTTTTTGCAGAAGAGTCTGCGTGTTGTCGACCAGCATAGTGAGATTCGAACCGGACAGCCCATCCATCATTTCACATAAAATATCCGGCATGACAAATTCACCAATTGTAAGTGTTGCACCAAAAGAAATATGCGGCGTTTCTTTGGAATTGCGGATACCGGCTTCTGCTTTGGCCCAGTCTGCCTTTGACAGACGTGCAAACTCCTGAAGCTTCTTACCCTGCAAAGTCAGAAGCAAGGTTCTGTGAACATACGTAAATAGTTTGACTCCATAGTAATCCTCAAGGTAATGAATATGCTGACTGACAGCAGGTTGGGAAATGTGAAGCCGCTTGGCTGTACGGGTGAAGCTTGTCTCTTCACACAGCATCAAAAATGTTACCAGTCGAAAATCCAGCATGATGGTTCACCCTCGCTCTTTATCCATAAGTATAACAAATAATAAAATCAAGATATATAATTTGATTTTATCATAGCGCGCGTCTACAATCAATGTAACTCGTCTGCCGGCAGTGATTCTCCGGATAAATCCGAATAGCGGACAGACAAACGACTGAGAGGATAATTTCAAATGAAAAACCAAATAGAGGTCTGTAGAAAGCACCTTCCCGGCATATTGCTGTGTCTGGGAATTGCGGTAATCGCCTGGCTTTTGGGCAGACAGTTTACGATCATCGGAGGCGCGGTGTTCGGAATTGTACTTGGTATGACTGCAGCTCTGATCAGGCGTCCGGATACATATGATTTCGGAATTCGCTTTACATCCAAAAAGGTACTCCAGTACTCCATCATTCTTCTTGGATTTGAAATGAATATGGGAAATGTCATAAAGGTTGGGGCGCAGTCACTGTTTGTGATGCTTTTCACACTGTCAGCCTCTTTTATCACGGCTTTTCTATTTAGTAAAGCAATGAAAATACCATCTGATATTGCCGTACTCATCGGAGTAGGCACCTCGATATGCGGAGGATCTGCGATTGCCGCAACCGCACCGGTCATCAAGGCAAAAGATGAGGATGTTGCCCAGGCAATATCTACAATTTTTCTGTTCAATATCATCGCGGTCTTTCTTTTTCCGGCTCTTGGGTCTCTGTTCGGGCTCAGTGATATCGGATTCGGCATGTGGGCAGGTACTGCGATAAATGATACGTCATCTGTGGTCGCTGCAGCATCCTCATGGAGCCAGCAGGCCGGAAACAATACCGCCCTGCAATTTGCTACAATCGTCAAGCTCACACGCACCCTGATGATCGTCCCCATAACCCTGGTCCTTGCTGTTTACACATCGAAAAAAGCAAAAAAAGGAGCGGGTACCGGTAAGGACAGCTACTCTTTTGTAAAAGTATTCCCTTGGTTTGTACTTGGGTTCCTTGCCGCTGCCCTTGCATACACCTTCCTGCCGATTCCCGCTCCGATTTCAGCTTTCCTTGTGCAGGCCGGTAAATTTATGATTATCATGGCAATGGCCGCCATCGGTCTTAATACCAATCTCAAAAAGCTCCTGACACAGAGCACAAAGCCGCTTCTTCTGGGCCTTTGCTGCTGGGCAGCCGTAGCATCGGTGTCGCTTTTAGTACAGAGACTAACCGGATTCAACTAAGGGGGGAAGGAAGTGTGTGTTTCTCACTCGGTCAGTCCTCGGATTGCTATGCAATCCTGCGGAATCTACTCAAAACACACACAGCTTTCCCTGTTAGGCGCCCGCTGGGCGCTAAGGAAGATGCCTTTTTACAAACCAATGCTGTTTACTTTTTATAGCAAACAAGGGTTAATTTGTCATTGATTATTTCTTTTTCGTCTGTTAATACATAACCTGCTTTTTCATAACAGCGACGATTTATTGATAAGTCTTCCGGGCAATCAAGTTCCCAGCCCTTCGCATCACGATGCAGATTCTCTGCCATTGCCAATGCTTTTTGCCCAATACCATTATTTTGGTATTCGGGGAGAACGTATACTATGCCAACACGGAATATTTTCATTTCTTTTTCAAAAACCCATATGCCCCCGATGAGTGTATTAGAGGAGACTGTTTTGTAATAATTGCCTTTTTCATAATTTATTCTAAAAAGCATTTTTTCCAGAACTTCTTTGTATGGGCTTCCTGAAAGATCCTGATATCGCTCAAAGTGATTTTTGAAACACTTTTTTTGTATATTCAACATATCTTGAGCGTCATTTACTGTTGCCCGAATTAATTGTACAATCCATAAACATTCTCCTTTGTAAATTACCAGGCCATATAACAAAGCTTTGATCTTAATTCCTTAGCGTCCGCAGGACGCCTACCAGAGAATGACTGATGCATTTTGAGTAGATTCCGCAGGAATAGAGATTCAAGTTCTGCTTCCGATCCTTGAGAAGAATAGGTCCATTAGCTTTCGAATAGATTCCGCAGGATCGTGCAGCGATCCGGTTTTTTATCTTCCTTAGCGCCCATCGGGCGCCCAACAGAGAATGGCGGATGCATTTCGAGTAGATTCCGCAGGATCGAGCAGCGATCCGAGGACTGACCGAATGAGAAATGCATCCGTTGTTCTATTACACCAGTCGCCTCGCCCATTTATACTTGCTGACACGATGCGTGCCCAATATGGCTTTTATCAGTTCTTCGAGACAGGTCATGGCAAAAACCTGCCAGAAAGGTAGATGAAGCAGCATTCCTGCAACCATGGTAAGTGGGACGCCGATTCCCCAAAGGACACCAATCTCAATAACGGCGGCTGCCACGGTATCACCGCCGGCCCGTAGAATTCCGTCCAGGTTGGTAAAATTTATGCCCTTTGCCCAAATAACGAAGGAGGTAAGCAGCATCGCTTGTTTGGCATAGGTAATAGCTTCAGGAGAGAGGCTTGGAAAGGGGATCAGAAGCAGATTGCGCCCGAAGAAAAGCAGGGGACCCAGGACAAGTCCGGAGATGAACATCAGCCGCAGAAGCCGCCAGGAATAGTTTTTTGCTGTTTCGATTTCCGCGGCTCCCAGAAGATGCCCTATCAGTATTCCGCCGGCGCTTCCGACTGCAATAAAAAATATGTTCACAATTCCGCCGACCGTTGAAAAGACGGTAAATGCAGCAATGGCGGCCGTTCCCATGTAAGCGAAGGTAATGCTGTAAAGCATCATGGCCAGTGCCCAAAGCTGATCTTTCGTCAGTATCGGAAAAACGATTTTGAAAAAGCTTCGTGAGAAGACTTTATCGAGACGCACAAAATCACTTCTGCGAAGCGCGACAGGTGCCTGTGCAGCCCGCGATAACAGGACCATGATGCCTATATCTACGAAGCTTGCTATGACGGTCGCCAGAGCAGCGCCCTTTTCTTCCAGACGGGGGAATCCCAGATATCCGTATACCATGATGATGTCGAGAACGATGTTGGTGATTACGGAAGAGATGGAAGCGATCATCGGGATGCGGGTGTTGGCGGTCGCCTTCAAAATACTCGAAAGCATTGCGGACAAGACTTGAATAAGGTATGCAAAACCGGCGATCTGCAGATAACTGCGTCCGAGAGCTATAACGACAGGGTCTTTTGAGAGAATGTGCATGGCCGGACCGTTGAAGAATATGGCAACCGTAAAAAACAGGAAGGCAATCAGTCCGCCAAAGACCATGGAACCGGTGAATGCGCGGCGGACGCCGGCCATATCCTGATTTTTCCCCCAGTACTGCGCGGCAAAAATTGCTCCTCCGCTGGCAATCGCTGAAAACGAGCACCACATCAAAAGGGAAATCTGATTGGCCTGACCGACTGCAGCTATGTAGGGATCTCCAAGGCTGCTGACAATAATTGTATCGATGATGAACAAAGAAGACATCAGAAGCTGCTGGATTGCCATCGGGGCGGCCAGCTTAACAAGTTTGCTGTAAAATTCCGGGTCGCGGCGCATACGCAGCACACGCAAAAATGAATAAGTCATATAACACCTTTAACCCGCACATCTGCGCAGGACTTTCTTTATTCAGGGGACAAAAAAATCCCTGAAAGACTTGTCTTGCCTTCAGGGATACCAGATCACATAAATGATGGGGGGATTATTTTACCATCGTTATGAAAATGGGCGAGAGGCATAGAAAGTATGCACATAAGAATATGAGTCGTGACGATAAAATACTGAAATTTTCAAACCTCTCACCTCCTTTTTTATTATTGCATTTGTTTATGATAAATCCTGAAGACTGAATTTGTCAAGGGATCTATTTTTCTGCTATAGTAATAATGATAAAAACATGAAACAGGACAAAGGAGGTATGCATGGCTTTCGTACAGGCGCAAGAGAACTGGCTGTCGGATTTACAGAAGATCCTTATTGAAGAAGGGGCGCTTAAGATTGGCTTCGGAGATCTGACGGCTCTTCCTGAAGAGCCGCGCAGGGGATTGCCGCGGGGAATATCGATAGCAGTACCGCTTGACCTGACCGTTGTCAATTCGCTCGGCACCGGTATGACGCATGCCTATCATGCTGAATACAACCGTACAAATGCACTTTTGGGAAGACTTGCCCGGCTCACTGCAGATTTTCTGCAAAGACAGGGGTTTAATGCAATTCCTATAATCAGTGAGGCCGTGAAGGAATCTTTTAAGGAACATGCATCTGTTCTTCCCCATAAGACCGTAGCAACACGCGCCGGCATGGGCTGGATCGGGAAAAATGCCCTCCTTATAACCAGGGAGCGCGGAAGCGCAGTGCGGATTACATCGGTGCTTACAGACGCCCCGCTTCCCTGTGCGGAACCGGTTAATATATCTTCCTGCGGTGAATGTGATATGTGTGTCCGCAACTGTCCCGGTCAGGCGCCCCTCGGACCTGTCTGGTCCGCAACTTCGAAGAGGGAAGATTTCCTGGATGTCCTTGCATGCCGCAAAACCTGTATGGAAAGATCCTGGCGTGTCGCTCCAGGAATGAGCATGTGCAGCTTGTGCGTGCTTGTGTGCCCATGGACACACAAAGCGATTGAAGAAGCAGGACTTTCCTACGGGTTTCCTGCTGTCGAGATGGCACAGAAGGGTGATCTTGAAGAAATTCTTGCACTGCAGAAGCTCGCCTTTGTCAGCGAAGCGATTCTTTGCGGTGATTTTACGATTCCGCCGCTTCTGCAGACATTTGAAGAACTGAAAGCTGAGTATTCCGATCCCCGGAAAGCGAAAATCTTTCTGAAAATTGTAGAGGACAGGCGCATTGTAGGCTCCGTCCGTGCATTTGAAGCCGATGGAACATGTTATGTCTCCCGATTGATGGTACACCCGGATTACCGGCGAAAAGGCCTCGGCGGACGTCTTATGCAGGCAATAGAAGCATGCTATGCCGGTGCACGGTTCGAGCTTTTTACAGGAGAAAAAAGCATAGGGGATATTATGTTCTATCAGAAACTCGGATATCAGATTTTTAAAACGCAGGAATTCGCCGGTAAAGCGGGTCTTGTGTATCTGGAAAAATCATAGCGATTCTCATTATGCCTGCCCGCTTTTTTCGCCGATACCCGTTATGCCGGAGAATTCATTCATTTTTCATGATAGAATTCCTCTGAGTTTGCGGGATGTTAACTGAAATTTCGTTGAAACGGAAGGCTTTTCTCGGTATAATAAATACGCTTGATTTTGTGGGTCACCCGTAAATCAACATGTTTTTCTGCCATCCTGGCCTTTTGTGGCTATAAAATACAAGGAGTGTGAATATCATGGCAATGGTTACCAAAAAAAATGTAGAAGATTTGAAGGTCTCCGGTAAGCGGGTTATCGTACGTGTTGATTTTAATGTTCCGCTTGACAAAAAAACAGGCGCAATCACAGACGACAAGCGTATACAGGGTGCTCTGCCTACGATTAAGTATCTGATTAAGAATAATGCAAAGGTAATTCTGGTTTCCCATCTTGGCCGCCCGAAGAACGGTCCTGAAGCAGCTTTCTCCATGAAGCCTGCTGCAGACCGTCTTGCTGAGCTTCTTGGACAGCCTGTTGTACTTGCTGCCGATGTTATCGGTGATGATGCCAAGGCGAAGGCCGCGACCCTCAAAGACGGCGAAGTCATGATGCTTGAGAATGTCCGTTTTCACAAGGAAGAGACCAAAAATGATCCTGCTTTTGCAGCCGCTCTGGCTTCCCTGGCTGATCTTTATGTTAATGATGCTTTTGGTACAGCACATCGTGCCCATGCATCGACCGCAGGGCTTGCGAATTTCCTGCCGTCCGCTGCCGGGTACCTGATTCAGAAAGAACTCGATTTCCTCGGCAAAGCACTTACTGAGCCGGCCCGTCCTTTTGTTGCGATCCTTGGCGGCGCCAAGGTATCCGACAAAATCGGCGTTATCGAGAATCTTATTGAGAAGGCAGATACAATCATTATCGGCGGAGGCATGGCATACACGTTCTTTGCTGCCCAGGGATTCCCTATCGGCACATCCCTTTGTGAAGCCGACAAGCTTGACCTTGCCAAGTCCCTTATGGAAAAAGCGGCTGCGAAGGGCGTGAAGTTCCTTCTTCCGCTTGATAACGTGGTTGCAGATAAATTTGCTGCCGACGCCAACACACAGGTTGTGGATGATGAAAAATTCCCGGATGGATGGATGGGCCTTGATATCGGACCGAAGACCATCGCACTGTTTTCGGATGCAATTTCCAGCGCAAAAACAGTAGTATGGAATGGCCCGATGGGTGTGTTCGAATTTGATAAATTCGCAGAAGGAACACGTGCAATAGCTAAAGCTGTTGCAGATTCCTCTTCCATCTCGATCATCGGCGGCGGCGACTCTGCTGCCGCAGTTGAGAAGCTCGGTTTTGCCGATCAGGTCACACACATTTCCACAGGCGGCGGCGCTTCCCTTGAGTTCCTCGAGGGTAAGGTTCTCCCCGGTATTGACGGACTTCAGGATAAGGTTGCCTGCCGTACATTTGCAGCAGGAAACTGGAAGATGAACGCCGGTACTCCGGATGAAGCGACCAAACTGATCTCCGCACTGATTCCCCATGTTAAGGATGCTACTTCCAAGATCGCCCTGGGAGTTCCTTTCCTTGCTATCCCGGCTGCCCTTGAAGCGGCTGCCTATACTAATGTCAAAATTGCCGCCCAGAACTGCCACTTTAATGAGAAGGGCGCATACACCGGAGAAATTTCTCCCGTATGGCTTGCCAAACTCGGCGTAACCTACGTAATTCTCGGACATTCCGAGCGCCGTGAATATTTCGCAGAGACCGACGAGACTGTCAACAAGAAGACAAAGGCTGCCCTTGCATGGGGCCTCAAGCCGATCGTCTGCTGCGGTGAGTCCCTCGATCAGCGTGAGTCCGGCGTGACATTTGACTGGATCAAAGGCCAGATCGTCGGCGCATTCAAGGATATCCCGGCTGAGAAGCTCTGCCATATCACGATCGCTTATGAGCCAATCTGGGCTATTGGTACAGGCAAAGTCGCATCCGATGAACAGGCTGAAGAAGTCTGTGCCTTCATCCGCGGTGTTGTTGCCGAGCTTTACACAGCAAAGGACGCCAGTGAAATGACAATTCAGTACGGCGGATCGGTAAGCCCGACCTCCGCAGCAGGTCTTTTCGCGCAACCCAACATCAACGGCGGCCTGGTCGGCGGCGCTTCCCTGAAGGCTCCTGACTTCGCAGCTATCTGTAACGCCTGATTATCAGGTGTTTCCATTTGACTTAAGTCGGCGCTTCGAAAGGATTTGTGAGGGGAAATCCCTTTGCATTTCTGCCTGAAGCGCCGATTTGTATTATCGGACATCTGCAAAATGTATCGCTTTACATAATTTGCATTAATTGAAAGGGGAAAATTATGCCATTGTATTATTTAGGGTATGGATGGCCGCTTGCTATACTGGCGCTTGTTTTTTCACTTGCAGCCAGCGCATGGACCAAATCAACATTCAAGCGTTACAGCAAAATAAAATCCAGCCGCAACATGACCGGCCGGGATGTCGCCGAGCGGATCCTTACGTCCAACCAGCTGTCCGGCAAATTCGGGTATGGCTATTCCGTTAAAATTGAGAAAATCGCCGGTTCCCTGACCGACAATTATTCGCCTAAAGATAAAGTGCTGCACCTGTCAGAGAGTGTGTATGACAGCACATCTGTCGCTGCGATCGGTGTAGCCGCGCATGAGTGTGGACACGCTATCCAGGATGCAAGCGGTTTTATTCCCAACAAGATCCGCGGATTCCTGGTGCCGGTTGCCAATATCGGATCGCAGTTCGGCCCGTGGGTCGCGATCATCGGCATCCTGATAACAAACCGGCTGCCGACGACGACTTTCGGTGATATTCTTTTTAACATCGGCATCCTGTTTTTCTTCTTTGCTGTAATATTCTATCTGATCACACTTCCTGTCGAGATCAATGCCAGCCATCGTGCACTCAAAATACTGAAGGAAGACAACATTCTGACGGACAGCGAACTGGCAGGAGCCAGAAGTGTACTGACTGCCGCAGCGATGACCTATGTCGCCGCTGCTGCCGCTGCCGTAATTACACTGATCCGGCTGCTGGGGATGAGAAGCAGAAGATAAGAGTCATTAATCGTTCCAAATGACGTCAAAAACGCCGCAAAAAAGAGACGCCTCTTGCAAGCGCCTCTTTTTTGAAGGAGAGAAAGATGATGAACTTTATCCTCCGATCTTTTTTATAAGACCAGTCAGAACTTTACCGGGCCCCAGCTCAATGAATTCGTCGTATCCGTCAAGGCGCATGCGGCGAATTTCGTCTGTGAAGCGTACGGGGGAGACCATGTGGGTTTCGAGATAGGCGGGGATATCAACGCCGGCAGGCACAGGTGATGCCGAAGCGTTGGAATACAGTGCGGCCGTTGAAGGGGCGAAGGTAATGGTGCGGGCAAATTCCTTCAGGGATGCTGCGGCCTGCGCCATGAACGGGGAGTGGAATGCACCGTTGACGGCGAGCTTCATCGCGCGGCGGGCACCGAGTGCAAGCAGCTGGGCGGCGGCTTTTTCCGCAGCCTCTACGGTGCCGGCTATGACGAGCTGCCCGGGGCAGTTATAGTTGACCGGGTAGACGTCTTTGATTTTTGACAGGCATGCCTCAACGTGCTCGTCCGATAATCCGAGGATGGCATACATGGCGCCGGGGTTTTTGTCTGCAGCAAGCTGCATCAGGCGGGCACGTTCGTTGACCAGATTCAGAAGGCCGGCAAAATCGATGATGCCTGCCGCATAGAGAGCCGTGTATTCGCCGAGTGAGAAACCGGCGAGCCCTGCCGGCTCAGGCAAAGCCACGGAGGAGGTGTCAGACGAACCGGCACGTTCTTTTTCCAGACTTGCGACACTGTGCACGATGATTGCCATCTGTGCGTATCGTGTCTGGGCAAGCTGCTCTTCGGTGAGATGAAGAAGATCCAATCCCGTTGTCTCAAGTGCTTTTTTATATAGGGAAAGGGAGGCCGGAAAAGCGGCCGTGATTTCTGCGGACATTTGCAGGGTTTGTGCACCCTGGCCGGGGAAGATATATGCCTTCATGATTTGTTAACCTCCATATAGTTGACGCTTTGCTATGTACAGGAGTACAATGGCGATAACCTTTGATTATCAAAGTACTTGATTTTCAAAAGAAAAGCAAGCGTAATAGGTATTTTGTACCTGTTAACCTACACTTTGGAGGCATTTATTGTGATTCAATCCTATAAAATATTGGGTACAGGCTCCTATCTTCCGGATTTGGTGGTCGAAAACGCTCGCTTCTCCGAGATTGTAGAAACGAATGACGAATGGATTTCATCGCGTACGGGAATTTCCCGCAGGCACTTGAGTGCCGGTGAGGCTACATGGGAGATGGGTGTAAAGGCAGCTCGAAACGCAATGGCCATGGCAAACATGGCGCCTGATAAGCTCGACCTTATTATTGTATCCTCTGTTACACCGGATTATTCTTCGCCGAACATGTCGTGCATTATCCAGGCAGAGCTCGGCGCGGTAAATGCTTTTTGCTTTGATGTGAATGCAGCGTGCACCGGTTTTATTCAGGCTTTTGATATTGCCATGCGCTATCTGGCGACATCGGATATGAAAAACGTTCTTATCGTATCAACGGAAAGCCTTTCCAAACTGACAGATTATACGGACCGCAGAAGCTGTGTGCTTTTCGGCGACGGAGCAGGATCCATAGTTCTTTCGAGTGCTGCTTCCGAATCGGGAGAGGCAATTCCTAAGGAAGTGTATGAGTGCTTTATCGGTGCGGACGGCACGATGGGACAGGCGATTGTCGGCAAGGCTTTTGAGCCGGCCCGTCATCCTTTCATCCCGGCGGACGCACCGGAAATTAAGGATCGCTTTGATCATGAAGGCGGCATTTTTCTGGAAATGCAGGGTCAGCTTGTATACCGGTTCGCGACGACTATGATGCCTTTTGCTGTTGAAAAAGTACTTGAGAAATCAGGTATCGGTATTGAAAATATCGATTATATCGTACCGCATCAAGCGAATGACCGGATTCTCCAGTCTGCAGCCAAAAGGCTTGGATTTCCAAGCGAGAAGATGATTTCCCATCTGGCGGATATTGGAAATACTTCTTCAGCATCGATTCCGATTTGCCTGGACATCGAAGTTCGCGCAGGCCGGATTCAAAGGGGACAGACGCTTGTGATGACGGGATTCGGCGGCGGCCTGACATACGGCGCTTTGCTCTGTAAATATTAAGTCATTTTGTAAGGTTAATACACAGGAGGATTCTTTTATATGAACGCAAGAGTAACCAGTATCTTAGGAACAAAATACCCGCTGATTCAGGGCGGCATGGCATGGGTCGCCGACGCGTACCTTGCCTCAGCTGTTTCAAATGGCGGCGGACTCGGCCTGATTGCTGCCGGATCAATGAACGGCGAGCTTCTCAGGAAAGAAATTCAGCTGGCGAGAACGCTTACCGATAAGCCGTTCGGCGTCAACATTATGCTGATGAATCCATGCACACCCGAGCTTGCACAGGTGGTTATCGAAGAAAAGGTTGCCGTCGTTACCACAGGGGCAGGTTCTCCCGGTAAATATGTAGAGGGCTGGAAAGCGGCGGGTATCAAAGTCATTCCGGTTATCGCTTCCACAGGTCTCGCCCGCAGAATGGAAAGCCTTGGTGTTGACGCCGTCGTAGCCGAGGGCTGTGAAGCAGGCGGACACATCGGCGAGATTACGACGATGGCACTGATTCCGCAGGTTGTTGACTGCATCAGCATTCCGGTTATTGCCGCAGGCGGTATAGCAGACGGCAGGGGAATTGCCGCTGTCAGCATGCTCGGTGCAAGCGGCATACAGGTCGGAACGAGGTTTTTGACCTCAACCGAATGTACGATTCATGTTAATTATAAGAATCTTGTTATAAAGAGCCGCGATATTGATTCCCGGGTAACGGGAAGAAGCGGCGGACACCCGGTCCGCTGCATCAAGAATGCACTTGTCATGGACCTTCTTGCGCTCGAAAAAAAGGGTGCTACTTTTGAAGAGATGGAAACCATAATGGTTGGTTCCCTTCGAAAAGCCGTAAAGAACGGCGATATGAAAGAGGGATCTTTCATGGCCGGTCAGATTGCAGGCCTTGTCTCGGAAATTCAGCCTGCCCAGGTAATTATTGAAGAGATGTTTGCTGAATATGAAGAAATCATTAAAAACGGAGGATCTATCTGATGGCTGATAATGCGGTAACCCCTGTAGCAATTATTACCGGTGCTTCGCGCGGTATCGGTGCGGCGATTGCAGAAACGCTCGCTGAAAAAGGCTTCGACCTCGTGCTCATATACCGATCAGGCAAAGAAGCGGCAGAAGCTGTCAAAACGCGCTGTGAAGGGATTCGATCCGGTATTCGTGTAATTATTGCAGGCGCCGATGTCTCCATGGAGGCAGACTGCCAGCATGTTTTTGATGTGACAAAGGAAGCTTTCGGGCGCGTCGACGTCCTTGTTAATAACGCAGGACAGACCAAAGACGGACTTACCATGCGAATGAGCCTTGATCAGTTCACAAGTGTGATCGACATAAACCTTACCAGTGCCTTTATGCTTTCCAAGCTCTGCCTGCCGCTTATGAGCCGCCAGAGAAAAGGAAGAATTATCAATATGTCTTCCATAGCAGGAATATACGGAAACGCAGGGCAAGCCAATTATTCGGCTTCAAAAGCCGGTATGATAGGACTGACGAAGAGTCTTGCCAGGGAGATGGGCAGCCGGAATATAACGGTCAATGCTGTTGCCCCGGGCTTTATTGAGACGGACATGACAGCTTCGCTGTCGGAGGACTTAAAGAAAGCCGCTGCTGCCAGAATCCCGCTCGGACGCCTTGGCCAGGCGAAGGAAGTGGCTTCGGTCGTAGCTTTCCTGGCATCTGACGAAGCATCATATGTGACAGGGCAGGTTGTGGAAGTGTCAGGCGGACTCGTACTATAGTGATTTGATAAAAATAGCAGCAAACCGATTTGATTGGAATATTTCGACATACCCTAAGGGATATCGAGGAGGATGGATATGAGTACAGATACTGGCAAAAAAACTTCTTACACCGACGCGAAGGGGCACCCACGCGTGGTCATTACCGGAACAGGCGTGATTTCGCCGGTTGGTAAAGACACTAATTCATTTTGGGAGTCGCTTGTCGAAGGCCGTCACGGCATTGCGCCGCTGACTATGCTTGATGCTTCCGTATACAAAGTAAAGCTCGCAGCAGAGGTGAAGGATTTCGATCCGATGCTGTACATGGACCGTAAGGAAGCGCGCCGTATGGACCGTTACTGCCAGTTCGCCGTCGCAGCAGCCAAAGAGGCAGTTGATTCTTCCGGTATTGTTTTCGGGAATATGGATCCATTTGAAGTCGGTGTCATTATCGGTACCGGTGTCGGCGGTCTGCACACGATGCAGACGCAGTATGAGGAGCTTCTTCTGAAGGGCGGACCCGACAGGATATCCCCCCTGTTTATCCCGATGATGATCAGCAATATGGCGGCCGGCAGGGTGTCGATGAATTACGGGCTCAAAGGTGCAAACTATTGTGTTACAACAGCCTGTGCCTCCGGTGCACATGCAATTGGTGAAGCTTTTCGTCTGATCAAGCACGGATATCTCAAGGCAGCTATCACCGGAGGTGCGGAAGCACCGATTACCCCGATTGCGCTCGGAGGATTCTCCAATATGAAAGCATTGAACCTGACGGATGATCCGGATCGCGCATCCCTGCCGTTTGACCTTGACCGCGGAGGATTTGTTATTGCGGAAGGTGCCGGCATCGTGGTTCTTGAGACTATGGAAGGCGCCGTTGCGCGCGGCGCGACGATTCTTGCCGAAGTTGCAGGATACGGTGCAACAGCGGATGCCTATCACATTACCAGTCCCGATCCGGAGGGAGTCGGCGCCGCACAGGCCATGCGCCTTGCTATGAAAGAAGCCGGAGTCACACCGGAAGAAGTCTCTTACATCAATGCACACGGTACAGGCACGGACTTAAACGACAAATACGAGACGCTTGCCATCAAGGCAGCCCTTGGCGATGCGGCATACAAAACAGCCGTCAGTTCAACGAAATCCGTTACCGGCCATCTCCTCGGAGCTGCCGGCGGCGTAGAGGCGATTGCCTGTGCCCTTGCGATCAGGGACGGAATAATTCCTCCGACAATTGGACTTACTACACCGGATCCCCAGTGCGATCTCGACTATACACCGAACAAGGCAAGAGCTGCAAAAATTACGGTCGCGCTTTCCAATTCACTCGGATTCGGCGGACAGAATGCATCGCTGCTTTTCAGAAAAGTGGAGGAATAAACTATGTCACCGGTTACAAAGAATCCCGAAGTTCCGCAAGACAAGGATGCGTCCCTCCATGAGACCGGCCTTAGCTTCAGCCAGATAAAAGATCTCATGACACACATGAAAAAAGAAGGGGTCACAAGTTTTGCATTCGGCGAAGGCAAAACCAGTCTTTCCCTGACGCGTGACAAGGAAGTGGTCTATTTGTCCGGTTCTCCCGACGCGCGCTTTCCGTTTGCATCCGGTGCCGGTCAGGAAGCCTATCAGACCGCTGCCGCCCCGGAGGCTCCCAGTGAAGAGGCTGTTCCGCAGGGATACATTGTGACATCTCCCGTTGTCGGAGTGTTCTACGACTCACCTGCGCCTGATCAGGAGCCATATGTAACGCTTGGCGCCTATGTAAAAAAGGGCGATGTCCTCTGCATCATTGAGGCAATGAAGCTGATGAACGAGGTCAATAGCCCGATTTCAGGACAGATCAAGGAAATTCTTGTTAAAAAAGCCAGCCGTGTCGAATATGGACACAAGCTGTTTGTAATCGATCCGGGTCAGCCGGAGGAGGCACAGGATGAGTGAAAAATCATTAATCGATCAGGAAGGGACCGCTCCGGTAATTCCTCTGATGGACAGGGAAGCGATCATGGCAATCATTCCGCACAGGGATCCGTTCCTTCTGGTGGATGAAGTTCTTGAGATGACTGAGGAATCGATTGTTGCACAGAAAAAAATAATCGGGGACGAATTCTTTTTCAAGGGACACTTCCCGGGAATGCCTATTATGCCCGGTGTTCTGATCGTTGAGGCAATTGCACAGGCCGGAGCGATTGTGGCGCTTTCCAAAGAAGAAAACAGAGGCAAAATAGCCGTTTTTGCAGGCATAGATAAAGTCCGCATCCGCAAAAGTGTTTTCCCGGGCGACACGATCCGTCTGGAAGTAAAGCTGACAAGAAAGCGCGGACCGATCGGTTTTGGCGAGGGCAAAGCCTTCGTCGACGGTAAGCTCTGTGTAGGCGGCGAGATTATGTTTGCGATCGTCGATAGAGAAAACCGGGAACCTGCCGCGGATGAGACTTCGCCACCTGCCCAAAAAGCTTGATTATCTGGCCAAAAGGAGAAATCTATGTTTCGTAAAGTCTTGATTGCCAACAGGGGAGAGATCGCAGTGACGGTTATCCGCGCATGCCGCGAAATGGGCATCCGCACGGTTGCCGTGTGCTCGGAAGTTGACAAAAATGCGCTTCATTCACAACTCGCAGATGAATGTGTGTGTATCGGGCCGGATGCATCCAAGGAGAGTTACCTGAATATGCAGGCTATCCTGTCCGCCTGTCTGACGACGGGCGCCGAGGCAATTCATCCCGGATTCGGATTCTTGTCGGAGAATCCTGTTTTTGCACGACTGTGCCAAAAATGCCAGATCAAGTTTATCGGGCCTACAGCCCAGCTTATGGAACAGATGGGAAATAAGGCCAACGCCAGAAAAACGGCCGAACAGGCCGGTATTCCGATCATCCCGGGTTCTGCGGGTGCGCTTGCCGATGTGGCGGACGCCCTGGCCGAAGCTGCGAAAATCGGGTATCCCGTGCTGGTCAAAGCTTCTTCGGGAGGCGGCGGACGCGGCATGCGTGTTGCCAACAGCGCGGAAGAACTGCCTGGTGCATTTCAGATGGCAAAGACGGAAGCAAAGGCCTGTTTCGGCGATGACGAAGTATATATGGAGAAGCTTGTGCTTCAGCCGCGCCATATTGAAATCCAGCTTCTCTGCGATGAATACGGCCATGTCGTCCACTTAGGCGACCGCGACTGTTCGGTACAGAGAAGAAACCAGAAGATTATTGAAGAGGCTTCATCGCCGTTTATGACGGAAGAACTCCGGATGCAGATGGGCGATGCGGCAGTAAGTCTTGCAAGACGGATCGGCTATACCGGCGTAGGGACGATTGAATTCCTCGTCGATGCGGAGCGCCGTTTCTATTTTATGGAAATGAACACGAGAATTCAGGTAGAGCACCCGATCAGCGAGGCGATCACGCAGGTCAATATTGTACAGGAGCAGATCCGCGTAGCTGCGGGGGAACTTCTTCGTTATTCACAGAGAGATATTGTTTTTCGCGGCCATGCGATTGAATGCCGTATCAACGCGGAAGATCCGGAGCACGACTTCCGGCCCTGCCCCGGAACCATAACGACGCTTCACCTGCCAGGCGGGCAGGGAGTCCGCATCGACAGTGCAATATACCAGGGATACACAATACCGCCGGATTACGATTCGCTTCTGGCCAAGGTCATTGTCTGGGCACCGAACCGCGATGAGGCGATTGTGCGTATGAGAAGAACCCTGATGGAGTTCCTGATTGTCGGTGTCAAAACGAATATTGACTTCCACCTGGCAATTCTGCGCGAGCCGGATTTCCTCAGGGGCAACTATGACAATACCTATCTTGCCCGGAAAAAAGACGAACTGCTTCCTTCCGGCTGCAAGTAAATATCTGCGCCGGACCGGATCAGGACGGACAGCAAGCTGCAAAGCCGCCTAACAAACAAGGAGCGTCTATATGGATGATACTTTTTCTCAAATGAGAGCCCGCCTCGAGGCGGATAAAAAATATCTCGAAGACCAGGAAACCGCTGAAAAAGCGAGTGTCCCCACTGAGGCCGGCCAAGTCGGCGTCAAGGATCGCTTCAGTTACCTGATGCCGATTCCGGATGACATGTGGCTTCGCTGTCCGTCCTGCCAGGGCGTCATGCTCCGGGAAGATTTTGAGGAAAACCACAGCGTGTGCCTGCACTGCGGCCATTGTTTCCGCGTCAACGCCAGGGAGCGCATTGCCATGACCGTGGACGAGGGTTCATTTGAAGAATTGTGGGAGACCCTGTTCGGCAAAGACCCGATTTCATTTCCGCGATATGAACACCGCCTCAGCAAGCTCCGTGAAAAAACGGGCATGACGGAGGCTGTCATTCTGGGCAAAGCGGCAATCGAAGGATTCCCGTGTATGATCGGTGCGATGGATTCTAATTTTCTCATGGGCTCGATGGGCTCAGCTGTAGGCGAGAAAATCACGCGGCTTTTTGAAGCAGCGACAAAGGCGAAGCTTCCCGTCGTGCTGTTCTCCGCATCCGGCGGCGCACGTATGCAGGAGGGAATCGTCTCCCTGATGCAGATGGCCAAGACCGCAGCGGCTGTCGAGCGTCATAACCGGGCGGGACTTCTGTATCTTTCGGTCATGACGGATCCGACAACAGGCGGCGTCACAGCAAGCTTTGCCTCGCTCGGTGATATCATCCTCACGGAACCTGGTACGCTGATCGGGTTTGCCGGAAGGCGCGTGATTGAGGGAACAATCGCTCAGGCTCTGCCGGAGGATTTCCAGCGTGCTGAATTCATACTCAAACACGGATTCCTGGATATGATTATTCCGAGAAAAGAATTGAAAAAGAAACTTGGCGAGCTTATTTCGCTTCATTCAAAATACACGCCGGCCAGGAACGAAGATCAGGGTGCGGGTAAAACACAGGCGAAGGATGAAGCCGCGATTAAGAATGAATCACATATGAAGAACGAATCCGGGATACCGCTTAACCGCTGCAAGGGTTCGGAATGCCTGACGATTATTCGAAACCGCGAAAGACCTACACTGATGGATTATCTGCCGATGATTTTCACGAATATTTTTGAGACGCACGGCGACCGTACCTTTGGGGATGACACAGCTATGTTCACGGGAATCGGAAGGCTGAACGGCCGTCCGGTAACCATTATCGGCCACAGAAAAGGCAAGGGTCTCCTTGAGAATCAGGCGTGCAATTTCGGCATGCCCCATCCGGAGGGTTACCGCAAAGCACTTCGCGCAATGAAACAGGCGGAAAAATTCGGGCGTCCTGTGATAACATTCGTCGATACTCCCGGTGCATACTGCGGGGTAGCCGCCGAGGAGCGCGGACAAGGCGAGGCAATTGCCAGGAATCTTATGGAAATGATGCCTCTTACCGTTCCGATTATCAGCATCATAATTGGCGAAGGCGGCAGCGGAGGCGCACTTGGCATTGCTGTCTGTGACGAGCTTGCTATGACCTCCAATGCGATCTACTCCGTTATTTCACCGAGAGGCTTCGCGTCGCTCGTCTGGAAGGATCCGACCCGTGAAAACGAAGCTGCCGATACGGCGCATATTACCGCCTATGATTTGAAGGAGATGAAAATCTGTGATGTTATTTTGCCGGAGCCGGAAAATGGAGCCCATGCGGACGCACAGGGAATGGCGCAGACACTGAAGGCATATCTGAGCGATTCGACAGAGCGTATCTGTGCTGCTTTTGAGACAGACCCGGCGGCGGCAATGGAAGCGCGATACCAGCGATTCAGGCAAATTGGCGATTGCAGCTGATTTAATATATGATAGGATAAGAAAAAAGGATTAATCCTTGGGCTTTTCCTTTGGTGTTATGTCAGGAATACCTGACGAATGCCCGGGGGAAGCCTTTTTCTTTGGAGGACATCATGCTTACGCACCTTCTGCCCTATCTTCGGCCATACCGCAGGCAGTTTATAATCGGACCTTCGTTTAAGCTTGTTGAAGCGATTCTTGAGCTTACACTTCCCGTAATGATGGCTGATATTATCGATCTGGGTATCGCCCGTCATGATCAGACATACATTCTAAGTACGGGACTTCGTATGTTTATCACGATCCTTATTGGCTTAGTCAGTGCAATTATCTGCCAGTACAGTGCTTCAATCGCATCGCAGGGCTTTGGCACATGTGTTCGAAGTGCTCTTTTTTCGCATATCAATCACCTTTCGCTGGCGGATCTTGATGCTCTTGGAACAGATACGCTGACAACACGTGTTACCAACGATATCAATCAATTGCAGATAGCCGTCTCAATGACAATCCGACTGATTTTCCGCGCACCGTTTGTAAGCATCGGATGTATTGTGGCGGCGATGCTTCTGGATCTTCCGCTTTCGACCGTGATCTGGGTCGGTGTGATTTCGTTTATTATCGTTCTGGCGGCGATTATGCTTGCAGCTTTTCCCCTATACTCGGATGTTCAGAAAAAACTCGATGATGTCGGCGGCGTTGTGCGGGAGAATTTTTCCGGAGTACGTGTGATCCGGGCGTTTGCACGAGCGTCGATTGAAATGAAACGCTTCGCCAAAAAAGTGGATGCCCATGCACAGAGTGTGATACGTGTTACCCGGATTGCCTCACTTATGAACCCCCTGACCGCTCTGATTATGAATCTGGTAATCTGTGCGATTCTGTGGTTTGGCGCCGTGCAGGTGAATGTCGGCGGTATGACGACCGGCAAAGTGATTGCATTTATCAACTATATTGCACAGATTCTGACAGCTCTTATTGCTGTCGCGAATCTCGTTGTGATTTTTACCAAGGCATCCGCCTCTCTGCGCAGGGTAAATGAAGTGTTTGATGTGACGGCATCGGTATATGTGGAAGAGGAGAATGCGGCGGGTACATTGAAGATTTCCTCCGGCGAAAACATAAATGATGAGAAACAGGATGTTGTTCCGGTCATTTCCTTCTCCCATATCACGTTCTCCTATACGGATAATCCGGAGGCAGATCCGGAAAAAAATGCGCTGACGGACATCAATTTTTCTGTTCCCCGTGGAAGTGTGTTGGGAATTATCGGGGGAACCGGATCCGGAAAGACGACGGTCCTCCAGTTGATCGCGCGTTTTTATGATGCACAGGAAGGCACTCTGAACCTGTTTGGTAAAGATGCAAAAACTCTGTCCCCGGAGGCGCTTCGTAAAGACATGGGCTGCGTGTTTCAGGGATCAAAACTTTTTTCGGGAACGATTGCGGAGAATCTCCACTGGGGTGATCCGGATGCAACCGGGGCAGCTCTAAGTAAAGCGTGTACCTATGCACAGGCGGCGCGTTTTATTGAAAGAATGCCGGAAAAATACGACACGCGGATTGAGCGCGACGGGCAGAACCTTTCAGGAGGCCAGAAGCAGCGCATTGCCATTGCACGGGCACTCGTCAGAAATCCCGCGATACTTCTTCTTGATGATGCGTCTTCGGCACTCGACTATACAACGGAGGCAAAACTCCGGCAGGCGCTGTCGGAGATCCGGCTGGCTGCCAGGATGACTGTCATTATCGTTTCCCAGCGCGTTGCATCGATACGCGGGGCCGGGCAGATTCTTGTCCTCGAAGACGGAAAGCAGGCGGGCCTCGGGACGCATGAGGAACTTATGGATTCCTGTGAGACGTACCGGTCGATTGCCCTGTCTCAACTGATGCAGCAGGAGGTGGTGTGATGCCGCAGGCTTCTTCGATGCTGCCCGGTATGAGAAACCTGGCGCCTGACGCACAAAGACTTGGGCAGGCCCCGGTTAAGCCCTCCTGGAAGATTATGATGAGGATTCTGGGTTACGCGGGACGCCAGAGAAAGAGAATCGTGTTTGTGATTCTTTTCGCGGCGCTCGGCTGTACGCTTGATGTTGTCGCGCCGTTCTTTATGGGACGCGCAATCGATTTTATGATTGGAAAAGGACAGGTTGACCTGCAGGCGGTTCTTCGGATTGTAACCATGCTTCTGGGTTTCTACCTGGTAAGCGCGGCTTTCTCCTGGATGATGAACTATATGTCCAATATTGTTGCAGCCCGGACGGCGGCGCAGATTCGAAAAGACGGTTTTGAGCGGATCAGCCGGATGCCGCTTAGCTTTTTTGACCGCACTTCGCACGGAGATGTACTGTCCCGATTTGTCAACGATGTCGATGCTATCTCCGACGGACTGCTGCAGGGTATGGTACAGCTCTTTTCCGGAACTGTAACGGTAGCGGGAACGCTTGCCTTCATGCTGGTGATGAGCTGGAGGATGACCCTTATTGTGCTGCCGTCCGCTGTTCTGACGTTTCTTCTTGCCTCATGGATTGTGAAGCTGACCGGAAAGTATTTCCGGAGCCAGCAGACATATATCGGAGAAATCAACGGAGTAGTTGAGGAGATTTTTTCAGGGCAGCGCGAAGTCAAAGCATTCGGGCATCAGGATGCCGCACAACAGATTTTCGACCGGATCAACGCGAAGCTTTATGTTGTCGGACAGAAAGCACAGTTTGCATCATCACTGCCGAATCCATCGACGCGCTTTGTCAATTATGTCGCATATATTCTAATCGGCGTGTTTGGCTGGATAGCCGGCGGACTTTCGATCGGTCAGATCTCAAGCTTTCTCACTTACTGGACACTGTTTTCGCGGCCGCTTAACGACCTTACGAATATTACTTCACAAATCTTGGCCGCTTTTGCCTCGGCACAGCGTGTCTTTGAGATGATTGATCTTCCGGAGGAGTCGCCCGACGTGGAGGATGCAGCCGTTCTTGATCCCGCAAAAGTCAGGGGAGAGGTCGAATTTTCACACGTGTTCTTCTCATATAATCCGCAAAGTCCCCTGATTCAGGATTTCTCCGTTACGGCCAGACCCGGGCAGCGGATTGCGATAGTCGGGCCGACCGGCGCCGGCAAAACGACAATCATCAATCTCCTTATGCGATTTTACGAACCGCAGGAGGGCGTGATCCGTGTCGACGGAGTCGATACACAGAAGATAACGAGGAAAAGCCTGCGCCGTTCGTTCGGTATGGTGCTGCAGGATACATGGCTTTTTGCAGGGACGGTTCATGATAATCTTGCATACGGACGCCCCTCAGTAACGCAGGTGGAAATCGAGGCCGCGGCTAAGGCCGTGCATGCGCACGGATTTATCAAGCGCCTCCCCAACGGTTATGATACTGTGATCCCGGAGGACGGCGGAAGTCTGTCACAAGGGCAAAAGCAACTTCTGACCATTGCACGCGCGCTGATTGCGGACCCGCCGATGCTGATCCTAGATGAAGCGACCAGTTCAGTCGATACGGTTACCGAGCTTCGTATCCAGGAGGCGTTTGCGCTGCTGATGAAGGATCGGACAAGCTTTGTCATAGCCCACCGGCTGTCGACAATTAAAGAATCGGACCTGATTCTTGTCATGAAAAACGGACAGATTATTGAGCAGGGCACCCACACTGCACTTCTTGAGGCGAAAGGGTTTTACTTTGACTTGTATAACAGTCAGTTTACCGCTCCCTTTTGATCTGGTCCCATATGGCCGGCTTATCTTGTATTCCATTGCAATTGTTGGGTAATAATTATTATTATAATAGTGGCTATCAATAATTTGTACTTGATTCTTATGCCAAAAGGTGTTGAAATCATAGAACAGGGTACTACTCGCCCCGTCAGATGTAGGATTATGACTGCAGGAGGTTATCAACATGGAAAAGAAGATTGCCGTACTCTCAGATGCGACAGGCGCGCCGACTACACTGGCGCAGGCCGAATCGGTCATTGTTTATGCAAGAAGAGAAAGCGGCTGGCAGCAGATTTCGAACTTTTCCTGTATGGACTTTGGGACGGATACACTGCAGGACCTGCGGATTCTCGGTGAAGCAATCGCCGATGAACTCGGGGAAGTTAAGGTTATACTGGGTTCCGATATTTCGGGAGCCCCTTATTCAGCCCTGAACCGGGTCGGGTTTGTGATCTGCGAGTCGGAAGCGATAAGCGATGAGTTTCTCGATGATCTTTTCGATGAACTTGAAGCGGATGAAGAATAATTATTAGTAAGCACTCCGATATTTTTTGGCATGAAAAAGCCGCCCGGAGGGTGGGCGGCTTACTTTCAAAGAGGAAAAAATGAAAAAACCTTATGAAGAAGGTATCTCTATTATGACATTTTGCCGAAGCCGTATTCGGTAAAAACGACTTATATTTGAATGAAATGTGAGTTACTTTGTTTTTTCGGTATTTTCCCGCCGCATCAAATCATGCATCAATGATTTATTCGACTGCCCTGTCTTTGTGCAACCTGCAGTATTCTTTTGATTCAACCACTGCAAGGTGCATAAAAACGGGGCTTTTCTATAGGATATTCTCCACAAATACGTTCATTGTGATCTGTTTTCACCGAAGCTACAATGACTCCATCAGCAGGGAGCACAAACGGTTATTACCCAAGTGCAGCACCTGACACAAGGCAAAGAGGTCTTTTCGGACTCACGGCGCGAAGCGCCAATGTGAAGAAGAAAAGGCCTTTTTACATTCGCAAGGAGGTTACTTTGATGAGACAGGTTGCTATTTATGGTAAAGGTGGAATCGGTAAGTCGACCACAACGCAGAACTTGAATGCCGGTCTTGCCGAAATGGGCAAGAAAATTATGATCGTCGGCTGTGACCCGAAAGCTGATTCGACAAGACTGATTCTTGGTGGTCTTGCACAGCAGACCGTTCTCGACACTCTTCGGGAAGAGGGCGAGGATATAGATCTGGACCTGATACTGAAACCGGGGTACGGCGGAATCCGCTGCGTAGAGTCCGGCGGACCGGAGCCCGGCGTCGGGTGTGCCGGCCGCGGAATTATAACCTCTATCACAATGCTTGAAAGACTCGGTGCCTATACGGAAGATCTTGATTATGTTTTCTATGATGTTCTCGGTGATGTTGTCTGCGGCGGATTTGCCATGCCGATCCGTGAAGGCAAGGCGAAGGAGATATACATTGTTGCTTCCGGTGAAATGATGGCACTCTATGCAGCGAACAATATTGCCAAGGGTGTTATGAAGTTTGCCAATACCGGTGGAGTCCGGCTCGGCGGAATCATCTGCAACAGTAGAAATGTTGACGGAGAGGATGAGCTGGTCAGCGCTTTTGCAAAGGAACTGGGAAGTCAGATGATCCATTTCGTGCCGCGTGACAACATGGTACAGCGTGCGGAAATCAACAAGAAGACAGTTATCGAATTTGATCCGACCTGCAATCAGGCAGATGAGTATCGTATGTTATCCAAAAAAATTGACGGCAACGATATGTTTGTAATCCCTAAGCCCTTAAAGCAGGACCGCCTGGAAGAAATTCTCATGGAACATGGACTGATGGATATTTAAGAAGAGGGGAAAGCAGCAATCTGCCGTCCCGAATGCACCAATCCCACCGATTTAAGAAAATGCAGTAAAACAGGAGGATAACCCTATGTTATTAGTCAGAGCTATTATCAGACCCGAAAAAGTCAGCATTGTCCTTACCGAACTGCTCTCTGCAGGATTTCCGGCTGTTACCAAAATGGATGTCTTCGGACGCGGACGTCAGAAAGGCGTCAAAGTCGGTGATGTGCACTACGATGAAATCCCCAAGGAAATGCTTCTTTGCGTTATCAAGGACGAGGACAAGGATGACATGGTCAAAATTATTATGCGCAATGCGAGAACCGGCGAAAAAGGCAATTTCGGAGACGGCCGTATTTTCATCAGCCCCGTCGAAGATGCCTATACAGTCAGTACCGGCAAACAGGGACTCTAAAGAAGGGGAGGTGGCACTGCATGAAAGAAGTCATGGCATTTATCCGGCAGAATAAAGTCAACCGGACCAAAGAGGCGCTTGCCGAAGCGGGTTTTCCCTCGTTTACCTGTAGAAAATGTCTCGGCCGCGGGAGGAAATCGGTTGACCTTTCACTGGTCAGGAGTCTGATTGAAGATGGCGAGATTCCGCTTTCACAATCGGCTGAGTCCCTTACAGAGTCTTCCCGGTTGATTCCCAAGCGGTTTTTTACGCTGATAGTCGATGATACGGCCGTACAAAAGGTTGTGAAGACCATCATTGACGTAAACAGTACCGGGAACCCCGGAGACGGAAAGATTTTTGTCATCCCGATCCTCGAATCCTATCGTGTACGTGACGGCGAGCAGGATACGGATATGGATACGTCATATTAGAAGGAGCTGATAATATATGGATTCAAAAGGAAGAGTACTCGATAAGTATAGTGCGAGAGTATTTAAGAACAGGAAGGAACACGTTCTGGTTAAGGCTGCTGAAAATGACACACAGGTAATTTCGGCCAATACACGTGTTATTCCGGGCATTATGACCCATCGCGGATGCTGCTATGCAGGCTGTAAGGGTGTTGTGCTTTCCCCTCTCAAAGATGTTGCGGTTATTACCCACGGTCCGATAGGATGCGCCTTCTATACCTGGGGCACGCGCCGCCACAAAGGCAGAGCAGGGGAAGATGGAAAGAACTTTATCGAATACTGCCTTTCCACGGATATGCAGGAGGCTGATATTGTCTTCGGCGGGGAAAAGAAGCTCAGGCAGTCCATAAAAGAGGTCGTGGAGATATTTGACCCGGTGTCGATATTCATCTGCTCCACCTGTCCGGTCGGCCTGATCGGCGATGACATTCACGCCATCGCAGCCGAGGCACAGGAACTGTACGGACGCCCGGTCATGGCATTCTCGTGCGAGGGATATAAAGGCGTCAGCCAGTCCGGCGGACACCATATCGCCAACAACAGCCTTATGAAAAATGTCATAGGAACCGGAGACGCTGTCAAAGAGAAGTTCGCAATCAATGTTCTTGGCGAGTATAACATCGGCGGTGACGGCTGGGAAATCAGCCGGATACTGAAAAGATGCGGCTACCATATTGTGTCGGTTATGACCGGCGACGGATCCTACAAGGAAATTCAGAATGCTCATACGGCCGACCTGAACATTGTTCAGTGTCATCGTTCCATCAACTATATTGCGGAAATGCTCAAGACCAAATATGGCACGAGCTGGATCAAGGTGAATTTTGTCGGCACCGAATCGACGATCAAAGCTCTTCGTGATATGGCACTGTACTTTGGTGATCCGGAACTGATCGCCCGTACGGAAGAGGTTATTGCGGATGAATTGTCGGAAATTTCCGAAGAACTTGAATACTTCCGTACCCGCCTTAAGGGCAAGACAGCAGCACTCTTTGTCGGAGGCTCGCGTGCCCATCATTATCAGTTCCTTCTGAAGGAACTGGGTGTCGAGACGATACTGGCCGGTTATGAATTCGCACACCGCGATGATTACGAGGGAAGGGAAATCATTGACACGATTAAGGAAGATGCTGACAGCAAAAACATCGAAACGATCACAGTATCCCATGACCCGGAGAAATTCAATTTGTTTCTTTCTGAAGAACAGTACGAAAAACTCAAAGAGAAGATCCCTCTCGATAACTATCCCGGCATGATAAAAGACATGAACGCGGGATCCATTGTAGTCGATGATCTGAATCATTTTGAGACCGAAGAATTCTTGAAGCTTCTAAAGCCGGATATTTTCTTTTCGGGAATCAAGGATAAATACATAGCCCAAAAGGGAGGGATCTTATCAAGACAGCTTCATTCCTATGACTACAGCGGCCCATATGCCGGATTTAGAGGAGCTGTGAACTTTGCAAGAGACGTCACAATGGGAATCTATACACCGGCCTGGGGGTTTGTGACGCCGCCCTGGAAAAAAACACCGACTCTTGTCGGGACGTACGGAGGTGACGCGTAATGCTCAGCATGACACCCAAAGAAGTTCTGGAAAGGTCCGGAATCAAGATCAATCCCTGTAAGACATGTCAGCCGGTCGGCGCCATGTATGCGGCTCTCGGTGTACATGCCTGTATGCCGCACAGTCACGGTTCCCAAGGCTGCTGTTCCTTCCACCGCATGTATCTGACCCGCCACTTCAAAGATCCCGCCATTGCATCTTCCTCTTCTTTTACAGAAGGGGCCTCCGTGTTCGGCGGCGGCAGCAATATAAAAACAGCCGTCAAAAACATTTTTGACATATACAATCCTGACATTATCGCCGTACACACTACGTGCCTTTCCGAAACAATCGGTGATGACCTGAATGCATTTATACAGGACACAACGATTCCGGAAGGCAAGTATGTCGTACATACGAACACGCCGAGCTATGTCGGTTCACATGTTACCGGTTATGCCAATATGATCACCGGATTTATCAAGTATCTTTCCGTCAAAACAGGCGTCTCCAACGGAAAAGTTGCTTTGATTCCGGGCTTCATTAATCCCGGTGACATACGCGAAATCAAAAAAATAGCAAAGCTCATGGGTATTCCGTTTGCGATGCTGCCCGATACCAGCGGTGTCATGGACGCACCGATGACGGGCACCTATGAGATGTACCCGAAGGGAGGCACTACGGTCCCCGATATCATCGGACTCGGCGACTGCAAAAAATCCATCGGTCTCGGTGAATTTGCAACAACCCTGCCTATTGAGGCCCTTCGAACAAAGTGCAAAGTACCCTTCCTCTCCATGCCGCTTCCGATCGGTATCGAAAACACGGATGCATTTGTTATGGCGCTGCAGGAAATAGCGACTTGCGAAGTCCCCTATGAACTCGAAGAGGAAAGAGGGCAGCTCGTTGATATTATTCTCGATGCACACCCCTATTTTCACAACAAGAAAGTCGCTATATACGGCGATCCTGATACCGTCCTCGGAATAGCCGCCCTCACACTGGAAATGGGCATGCACCCGAAATATCTGGTAACAGGTACCCCAGGGGATGCGTTCATGGTAAGAGGAAAGGAACTGCTGGCCAAATACGGAATCGAAGACGCCATTATTAAGTCCGGCGCTGATCTGTTCGAAATGCATCAGTGGATCAAGAACGAAAAGGTCGATCTTATGATCGGCGGAACATATGGCAAACAAATTGCACGTGCGGAGGATATTCCTCTGGTACGCGCCGGATTCCCGATTATTGATCGTTATGTACATTCCTATGTGCCGATCGTCGGATACCGCGGTGCCATGGCGCTTGTCGAGAAAATTGCCAATGCACTGATGGATCGCCAGGACCGCGACTGTGCAGATGAGGACCTTGAGCTGGTTATGTAATTCATAGAACGGATCAGGTACAATTCATCGTTTGTCGATGAGCAGCATCGCTCTCTTAATGGTTTGCGCACCGTCGTGCGAGTCTTTTCAGGGCTCGTCCGACGGTGCAGCCATTTAGATTTTCCTAAAGGAGATGTGGATCGTATGACAGAATCATCCAGGATAAAAGCAGCAGTTAATCTTCTCGACGACCGTCAGGGCTCTATCGTTACGTCGCAGAAATCGAAGCCTAAAGAAATCTGCTGCGACACAAACAGTGTG
>Ga0209429_10000336_pt1 | contig 32333 bp, 29 predicted proteins | sample BarGraNGADG00212_3_FD_184493 | JGI IMG/M metagenome (GOLD analysis project Ga0209429, IMG submission 184493) | Arctic peat soil microbial communities from Barrow, Alaska - Barrow Graham LP Ref core NGADG0004-212 (SPAdes) (version 2) | ecosystem: Environmental > Terrestrial > Soil > Wetlands >... | reverse complement strand
CGGCTGGTGAACTTTTAAGAGTATTGCTGAACCACCCTCAAGCGGAAGTCGTGTTCGTGAACAGCAGCAGCAATGCAGGCAATGCAGTCACCGATGTGCACGGTGGGCTGATTGGCGAGTGCAGCCTTGTTTTTACGGATGCACTTCCAGTGGACCAAGTGGACGTTTTGTTCCTATGCTCGGCACACGGGGACAGCAAGAAGTTTTTGGAAGAAAACGAGGTGCCTGCCTGGGTGAAGATCATCGACCTTTCCACCGATTACCGGGAAGCAAGACCAGACCACGACTTCGTGTATGGTTTGCCGGAAATGAACTTCAAGCAAATTGCTTTTTCGAAACATATAGCCAACCCGGGTTGTTTTGCCACCTGCATTCAATTGGCTCTATTGCCATTGGCGGCCAATAATTTATTAAAGGCTGAAATCCATGTAAACGCCATTACGGGTTCTACCGGGGCAGGTGTAAAACCGAGTTCCACCTCGCATTTCAGTTGGCGGAACGACAATATTTCAGTTTATAAGGCATTCAGTCATCAGCATTTGCACGAAATCGGACAAACACTGAGACAACTGCAAATAGGTTTCAGCCAAGACATTAACTTCATACCGGTTCGCGGGGACTTTGCCAGAGGTATTTTCGCCAGTGTTTATACGGATTATGAAGGATCGCTTGAAGATGCGGAAAAACTTTACCAAGATTATTACAAGGATGCCGCATTCACGTTTATCAGCAAAAAGAATGTGGACCTGAAACAGGTGGTCAACACCAATAAATGTGTGCTGCATTTGGAGAAACACGGCAAGAAACTTTTAATTCTATCCGTGATCGACAATTTGTTGAAAGGCGCATCCGGACAAGCAGTTCACAATATGAACCTGATGTTCGGGCTCGATGAAAAAACAGGATTGGGACTAAAACCGGTCGCATTTTAAAATAATTATGAAGCTATTTGACGTATATCCTTTGTTTGACATCAACATCGTAGCCGGCAGAGGTTGCTACACCTACGATGACCAAGGCACGGAATACCTCGACCTGTATGGCGGGCATGCCGTCATTTCGGTGGGGCATTCGCATCCCACCTACGTGAAGATGATTTCAGAACAGGTTTCTAAACTGGGTTTTTATTCGAATTCGGTTCAAAACAAGCTTCAGGAAGAATTTGCTTTAAAATTGGGTAAAGCCTCTGGTTATGAAGATTATAGTCTGTTCCTGATTAATTCAGGGGCCGAAGCCAATGAAAATGCGCTGAAACTGGCGTCTTTCCACAATGGACGCAAGAAAGTGGTGGCATTTAAGAAAGGTTTCCACGGACGTACTTCGGCTGCGGTGCGGGTGACGGACAATGCGAAAATCGTCGCTCCCATCAACGAAGGATTCGATGTGACATTCCTGCCGCTGAACGATATTGAAAAAGTTCGTACAACGCTTTCAAAACGTGATGTTTGCGCGGTCATTATTGAAGGCATCGTAGGCATTGGTGGCATTCAGGTGCCGGAAACGAAATTTATGCAGGAATTGCGTGCGGTTTGCACCGAAACGGGCACCATCCTGATTTTGGATGAAATCCAGTCGGGTTATGGTCGAAGCGGTAAGTTCTTTGCTCACCAATATTTCGGCATCAAGCCCGATCTGATTACTGTCGCCAAAGGCATCGGCAACGGTTTCCCCATGGGTGCGCTGCTTATCAGCCCTCTTTTCAGGGCCGAATACGGAATGCTGGGCACCACGTTCGGTGGAAACCACCTGGCTTGTGCAGCCGGTTTGGCCGTGCTGAAAATCATGGAAAAAGAAGAACTGGTGGAAAACGCCGCCAACGTGGGCGCTTACCTGATGGAGGAGCTGAAAAAGGTCGATGGCATTAAGGAAGTTCGCGGACTCGGCCTGATGATAGGCATCGAATTCGAAACACCCATCAAGGACATACGTCGCAAACTCTTGTTCGAAAAGCATATTTTCACTGGAGTGAGCGGCACCAATGTGATCCGACTGCTGCCACCGTTGACACTGACTATGGAACAGGCGTCCTATTTTCTCGAAAAGTTCAAGGAAACGCTTTCAGAATTGAACGAATCGTTTCAAAACAAGTAACTTTGACATAAAAAATTATATTCGTATGAAAATAAGCATTATAGGAGCAGGAAATATCGGTGGCGCCATCGCACACGGATTGACCAAAGGCAGTTTTTTCAAAGGAACCGATATCACCATCAGCGACGTCAGTGAAAAAAATCTGCAGAATATCACTAACTTGAACATCGGCATTCATTGCACCATTTCCAACCGGGAATGCGTGCAGGGCGCTGACTTGGTGGTACTTGCGGTGAAACCTTGGATGGTGGATTCCATCGCTGCCGAAATAAGGGACACGCTGGATTACAACAAGCAGATTGTGCTTTGCATTGCAGCCGGAGTGCCGCTTGAAAAGCTGAGAAACTTATTTTCGCATTCGGAAGAACAAGTTCCGACCCTGTTCCGAATGATACCGAATACAGCCATCGATGTGCTGGAAAGTTTCTCGTGCATTTCATCCTGGAACGCTACCGAAGAACAGGAAAAACTGATCGTGGATATTTTCGGTGAACTGGGTAAGGCAATGTTGGTACCCGAATCTCAGTTGAATGCTTTTATGTCGCTTTCTTCTTGCGGAATCGCTTACGCTTTCAGATACATCCGCGCAGCTTCCGAAGGTGGTGTGGAAATGGGCATCAGCGCGGACGTAGCCAAGGAAGTAGTTCTGCAAACTTTAAAGGGAGCTATTGCTTTACTGGAAGCCAGCGGGAAACACCCGGAGGCTGAAATCGACAAAGTGACCACCGCTGGGGGCATCACCATCAAAGGACTGAACGAAATGGAGCATGCCGGTTTTACATCAACGGTGATCCGCGGACTGAAGGCCAGTTATCTGGGATGAAAAAGAACCGAAAAAAAGCACTGAATGCTCAAATAACGGTCGAAGACTACGTCAAAGCAGTCAAGATAGCCGACCGTGAAATGGAACAATCCTTTCGACCCGGTTGGGCCGCCAAGGTGAAGGTTCATACCAATAAAAAAACGTACAATCGAAAAGTTTACAAGACTGTCGAAGAATGATTACCTACCGCTACAAACGCATCGCCGTTAAAGTCGGCAGCAATGTGCTGACTCAAAAAGATGGCAGCCTGGATGTGACACGGATGTCTGCCATCGTGGATCAGGTCGCCATGTTGCAGAAGGCGGGAGTGGAGGTCATTCTGATTTCATCGGGAGCGGTGGCATCGGGCAGAAGTTTGGTGCAGACCAGCCGCAAATTGGATGCGGTAGACCAACGACAGTTGTTTTCAGCCGTTGGGCAGGTCATTTTGATTAATCGCTATTACGATTTGTTCCATCAAAAGGGGTTGACTTGCGGACAGGTGCTCACCACCAAGGAAAGTTTCAGCAGCCGCCGGCACTACCTCAACCAAAAAAATTGCATGACCGTGATGCTTGAAAACGGCGTCATCCCCGTGGTCAACGAAAACGACACCATCTCGGTGACTGAGCTGATGTTCACCGACAACGATGAACTCTCCGGCCTCATCGCCACAATGATGAATACCGAAGCGCTGTTCATCCTGAGCAACATCGACGGCATTTATAACGGAAACCCGAGTGATCCTGGCGCACAGGTCATCCGGGAAATACTGCCCGATGTAGACCTCAAACAATACATTGCCGACGAGAAGTCCTCTTTTGGCCGCGGCGGCATGCTCACCAAATGCAATATTGCCCGCAAAGTGGCGGAAGAAGGCATTCCGGTCATCATTGCCAACGGGAAAAAAGATTTCATCCTGACCGACCTGATGGACGAAGCACAAGATGTGGTCTGTACGCGCTTTTTGCCAACCAAGAAGGCTTCGGCCGTAAAAAAATGGATTGCACACTCCGACGGTTTCTCCAAAGGGGAAATCCACATAAATCAGGGTTGCTTCGTGGCACTGAACCAAAAAGCCACCAGCGTATTGCCCGTCGGAATCACCCGTATCGAAGGAAACTTTGAACGGGGCGATATTGTGGGCATCTTCGATGCTTCCGGTTTTCAAATCGGTGTCGGCAAAGCACAATACGGTTCTGACACCGCCCGCGATGTTATCGGTAAAAAGGGTGAAAAACCCTTGGTGCATTACGATTACCTCTTCTTAGACTGATATGAAACTGAACGAAACGTTTGAAGCCGTCCGTGAGGCGAGCCGCAGCCTAGCTTTCCTGAACGATGCCGACATACACGCTATTTTACTGGAGGTGGCCGATTCAGCCGAAGCAAACGCAGCTGAAATCCTTGTTGAGAATAAAAAGGATCTGGATTTGATGGATCCCAAAGACCCCAAATACGACCGTCTCAAACTGACGGTGGAACGCATCGCCGGCATTGCTTCGGATATGCGCGCGGTGGCTGGCCTGCCTTCCCCGTTGGGTCGAATCCTTTCCGAATCGACCCGCCCGAACGGCATGCACCTGAGCAAGGTTTCCGTCGCTTTCGGAGTAATCGGCATCATCTACGAATCGAGGCCCAATGTGAGCTTCGACGTCTTTTCCCTTTGCTTGAAATCGGGGAATGCCTGCCTGCTGAAAGGCAGCAAGGATGCGCATCAGTCGAATGTCGCCATCGTTGCAATTATCCATGAAGTTTTACGCAAACACGGCATAAACCCTGCAGTCTGCACACTCCTGCCTGCCGAACGCGAGGCCACGACTGAACTCTTGAATGCCAGAGGGTACGTCGATTTGATCATCCCCAGAGGCAGTGCCAACCTCATCAACTTCGTCCGCGAGAATGCCCGCATTCCGGTCATTGAAACCGGCGCTGGCATCTGCCATACCTACTTCGACGTGGATGGGGACCTCGCAAAAGGCACGGCCATTGTCAACAATGCCAAAACCCGCAGGGTCAGTGTTTGCAACGCACTCGATTGCCTGTTGGTGAGCGAAAAACGGCTGAATGACCTGCCCGTACTTTGTGCACCACTAGCGGCTTCGAATGTCATTATTTATGCCGACCCACAGGCTTTCTCAATTTTGAAAGACCATTACCCGGCTTCTCTTCTCGAAAAGGCCACTGACGAAAGCTTCGGAACAGAATTCCTCGATTATAAAATGGCGGTGAAAACCGTTTCCGACCTGCAGGATGCTCTTAAGCATATTGCAAACAACAGCTCCCAACACAGCGAATGCATCGTCAGCGAAAACGCTAAAACCTGCGCCATTTTTGAACGCGCTGTGGACGCAGCCTGCGTTTACACCAATGTTTCCACCGCTTTCACCGACGGTGCTCAATTCGGTCTTGGTGCCGAAATCGGTATCAGTACCCAGAAACTGCATGCCCGTGGACCGATGGCCCTCGAGGAGCTGACCACCTATAAATGGTTGGTACGTGGTGATGGACAAATACGACAATAATGAAAACAAACTCAACGCAAGGCCCTCTGGTCGAAATCGTCACCATTGGTGATGAAATCCTTATCGGGCAGATTGTGGATACGAATTCTGCTTGGATGGCTCGTGAATTGAATAAAGATGGTTTCAGGATACATCAGATTACGACGGTTTCCGACGATGAAACGCATATTTTGAATGCTGTTGAAGGCGCTTTCAGCCGGGCAGATATTGTGCTCATGACTGGTGGTCTGGGCCCTACGAAAGACGACATTACCAAGCAGACCCTCTGCAAATATTTCAACACGCACCTCATTCACAATCAAGAGGTTGTGGAAAACATAAAGGAAGTGTTCGCCCACCGGGGCAATGTATTGAATCCACTGACATTGGGACAGGCCATGGTGCCTGCCACCGCCACGATCATACAAAACAAACGTGGCAGTGCGCCCGTCCCCTGGTTCGACAAAAAAGGAAAAGTACTGGTTTCCATGCCAGGCGTTCCGTTTGAAATGGAATGGGTCATGAGCAATGAAGTTTTACCCAGGCTCCGTTCCAGATACAACACACCGTCTCTGCTGCATAAGACGGTATTGGTCGTAGGCATTTCTGAATCAGGGCTGGCCATGAAACTGACCGATTGGGAAAACGAGCTTCACGAATGTCTGAAACTGGCTTATTTGCCCTCACCCGGCATGGTGAAACTGCGTCTGAGCGGCTTTCTTCCTAACCGGCAGGAACTTGAAAACATCATTGAGGCTGAACTGGTGAAACTTCGCGACCTATTGGAAGGCGCCATTCTAGCCGAAGAAGACATCCCCGTAGAAGAAGTGATCGGTCGCTTGCTGAAAGAAAAAGGTTTGTGGTTGGCCACGGCCGAAAGCTGCACCGGCGGCAACATTGCCAAACAAATCACCAATGTTTCAGGCAGCTCCACCTATTTTGCAGGTGCTATCGTCGCCTATCAAAACGAAGTCAAAATTCAGGAATTGGGTGTTTCTCCCGATACATTGCGCGACTTTGGGGCTGTCAGCCAGGAAACCGTTGAGGAAATGGCCGAAGGCGTCCGCAAAAAGCTGAAAACCGATATTGGCGTGGCTGTAAGCGGCATTGCCGGACCTACCGGAGCCACCGAAGGGAAACCAGTCGGGACAATCTGGATCTGCGTTAGCACCCAAGACAAGAATATCTCGCGGAGATTTCAATTCGGTCAGAGTCGGAAACGCAACGTCGATTTAGCCACCCTGAATGCCTTCGCCATAATTAAAGAACTATTAGCAGACTAAACAGATGAGAAATTTCACCAATGTCAAGGATTTGGGCGACTTGAACGCCGCCGTGCAGGAAGCGCTCGAAATCAAGAAGAACCGTTATGCCTACAAGCATTTGGGCGAAAACAAAACGCTGATGATGGTTTTTTTCAACTCTAGCCTGCGTACTCGCCTCAGCACTCAGAAAGCCGGCATGAACCTTGGTATGAACACAATGGTGCTCGATATCAATCAGGGTGCCTGGAGGCTTGAAACCGAACGCGGCGTCATCATGGACGGTGACAAACCGGAACACATTCTGGAAGCCATTCCGGTGATGGGCAGCTATTGCGACGTCATCGGCGTGCGTGCCTTTGCCAAGTTTGAAAGCAAAGCCTTCGACTATGAAGAAACCATTCTGAACCAATTCATCAAATATTCAGGCAGACCGGTGTTTAGCATGGAAGCCGCCACCGGCCATCCGTTGCAAAGCTTTGCCGACCTCATCACCATTGAGGAATTCAAGGAAACAGCACGCCCAAAAGTAGTGTTGACCTGGGCACCGCATCCCATGGCTCTGCCTCAAGCCGTACCCAACAGCTTCGCAGATTTTATGAACGAAGCCAATGTGGATTTCGTGATTACGCATCCGGAAGGCTACGAGCTGGCACCTCAATTCGTTCGGAACGCCCGCGTGGAATATGACCAGATGAAAGCGTTCGAAGGGGCCGATTTTATTTATGCTAAAAACTGGGCAGCCTTTCAGGATCCCAACTACGGTAAAATCCTTTCGAAAGACCGCAACTGGACCGTTAGCGACCGCCAGATGGCTGTGACCAACGACGCCCGTTTCATGCATTGCCTGCCCGTTCGCCGCAACATGATCGTGACCGACGATGTGATTGAAGGTCCGCGTAGCATCGTAATTCCCGAAGCTGCCAATAGGGAGATTTCAGCACAAACAGTGATTAAACGGATATTGGAAAGATTGTAGAATCCTAATTTACAAATACTTACAAAGGTTTTAACGAGCTTCTCCAAAGGAATTTATCCATCCCAAAGATAATAATTGCAAAAAACTTTATTAATATTTGGTTTCTTTAAAAAACATATCTACATTTGTAATGTATCTGAAATGAAGCCTGTCTTCAAACTAGGATACCCCCGGGTAGCTTAGGCTACCTTTTTTTTTAGATTCTGACTATTCCATTGTTTGTTTTGCTTACTTTATACATCAATACTTTCGATAGTCTTGTATAATAATTCGCGCCACCCTTTTTCCTTACGTAAGCATTTGGTTCAACCATTTGCCGACAAAAATACGCAACGACATCGTTCATTTGGTGGATTAGAGAATTTCTCGAATCTCTAAAAACTGGATCTTCAATTACATATTCCAATTTAATATTTCTGAAGTCTCCACGAAATAAATCTTTACGATTAGGAATAGGGTTGTAATGACGCATTCGACGAATCAATTTTCGTAACTTTTCGCCATCAGTATTATCAGAAACAACGATTCCTCTGTCGTCATCGTTTTGAGGGCCAGGGAAATTCTTGCTTCGGATTGTGTTTTCAAAACGTGTTAGTAAAGTACCCCATGCCAATTCAAAAACATCATCTGTTCGGTTATTTTTGTCGATAACGACTGAAAAAACACTAAGAGTTTCTTGGATATTCAACCAATCAATACACTTCTTCAATATATCCAATCGGTCATTTCGCTTTATTCGAATCAATTCACCAGGCTTATTTATAAACTCTGTGCAATGTATTTCATCACGCATCTTCAGTCCCTTTTGAATGTGTAGGGCTTTCCTGAATGTCGTCAATTCCGTCAAAGTCTGTTTCCAACATAATTCATGCACGACGATAGCCGATAAAACAAAATACCGTGTGGGACTATTAACCAATCCTGTATCTCCACTTTCATCAACATACATTATAAACATAAACGATTGCCCATCAGATTATTATTATCATCAATTATTTCACCCCAAACAACTCTAAATAATCATTTGATTTGCAGATATTTCGGAGATTCTGTTTTTGAGCGACTGATAATCTGGGTAACGTCGGGCGTACCAGTTTTCAACCTCTTGAATGTAATCTTTGTTAAAGCCATCTGTTCGAATATTTGTTTGTTTGTTCATTTGTTTGTTTTATCTTTGTGTCGTAATGCTTGATCAAGCCTCTTTACCAATACGGGTAAACGTAATCAAGCGATAAGATTGAGCCTGCGAAAGCAGGCTTTTTCTTTTGACAAAAAATTATCGTGTATTTGTCCATTCAATTAGTCTTTATAGCATTGCTTTCAGCACAAAGGCAATATATTATTTCTATTTTATTAATGTTTAGTTCTTGTAGAATCTACCTTTCTGAGCTTTTGAGGTTTCATCAAAAAGCCGTACCTTTGCAACCGATTTATCACCTGGCGTTCAGCCATTAGAATTCACTACTATGGATACAGTCCTGAGCGGCATCCGCTCCACCGGCAACCTTCACCTCGGCAATTATTACGGGGCATTGCGCAATTTCATCCGCATGCAGCATGAGAACAATTGCTTTTTCTTCATCGCCGACTACCACTCCCTGACCACGCATCCCGATCCCAAGGATCTGCACGGCAATGTCAAGAGCGTGTTGTGCGAATACTTGGCTGCCGGAATTGACCCGAATGTTGCCACCATCTATGTGCAGAGCGATGTGAAGGAAGTGATTGAACTGTATCTGATGCTTAATATGCACGCCTACCTGGGCGAATTGGCAAAGACGACCTCTTTCAAGGAAAAAGCGCGCAAGCAGCCTGAAAACGTGAATGCAGGACTGCTCACCTACCCGACCCTGATGGCAGCAGACATTCTGTTGCACAAAGCAGACAAGGTACCGGTGGGCAAGGACCAGGAACAACATCTGGAAATGACCCGTAAGTTTGCGCGACGCTTCAACAACTTCTATGGCGTCGAGTTCTTCAAGGAGCCGCAGGCGTACAATTTCGGTGAAGAATTGATCAAAATTCCGGGATTGGACGGCAGTGGCAAAATGGGCAAATCCGAAGGCAACTGTGTTTACCTGACCGAAGACCCCAAAATAATCGAGAAGAAAGTGAAACGAGCTTTGACGGATGCAGGTCCGACGGCACCTAATTCAGAAAAGCCGGAATGCATTCAAAATCTGTTTACCATCCTGAACGTAGTTTCCACGCCGGACACCTATGCCTACTTTGATGAAAAGTGGAATTCCTGCGAAATCCGCTACGGAGATTTGAAGAAACAATTGGCTGAGGACATTATCAAAGTGACCAGTCCCATCCGTGAACGGTATCTGGACATTTACAACGACGACGCTTATTTGCACAAAGTGGTGACGGAAGGTGCCGAAAAGGCAAGAACAAGTGCGCAGAAAACCCTGATCGCCGTGCGCGAAATCATGGGTTTCAAATCGTTCTGATTACTTGCTTTGTTTTTGGGCGTCCCACAATTCCCGAAGCAATTCGTATTTGGCTTCTAAGATTTTGTAATCTTCAGGGGCTTTAAAATCCCTGAGAAAGCGGGGAGTCTCAATGCTTTCGTCCAGAAAGTCACAAACATTTACACCGAAATGATCGGCCAGTTGCTTTAGTTTGGTTACGGTAAAATCGACTAAGCCGTTCTCATGCTTGGAATAGGTCGTTGTAGAGAAATTCAGGTCGATGGCAATGTGGAACTGGGATTGACCGGAACGCAGTCTGACACGGTGCAACTTAGCACCAATTTGTTTGTTCAGTTCTTTGTTTACTGTCTTTACTGCCATCTTCACCGGGTATTCGTTATACGAACGAAATTACCCTATGCGAAAGAAAAATACACCAACGTTCCAGTTTAATGTTTTTCCTTTAAGGAAATTATGCCGCTCAAAATGAATGTGAAATTTCTTTTAGAGCAACTTATTGGCGTTTACGAATGAAAAACGCGCTTAATGCTGTGCAACCGATGGGTATAGGTTTTTAGCTCTCTGCTGTAGATGCCTTGTTCATCCAGGTCGTCCATGTGAACATTGCCGGATGCGTGAAGTATTTTATTCCGCCCGCAAACAATACCGACATGAACAATCCGACCTTCGGAATTGGAAAAAAAGGCAAGATCTCCAGGAAGGGAAAGGCTAAGGAATTCCTCTTCACCCAGCAAGGCCTGTTCGCGGGCATCCCGGGGCAATTGAAAACCGTTTATGGCTGCTGAAACCTGAGTTAGTCCCGAGCAATCCATTCCAAGAATGGTTTTGCCTCCCCAAAGGTAGGGAGCGTTGAGAAACTGAGTGGCCGATTGGAGAATCCGTTCAGGTAGTGACTTGGTAATGTCCGGTTTTTCCATTTCCTTTTCTGGGAAAAGCTCCATGTTTGCAGGTGAAAAAAAGTGATTGTTTCGAACAAATACACCACTGCCTGCAGGTAAATGAATGGCACCTGCGTCAATACTCTGGAAAACCGAGACAGGCTCTCTTAAAAGAACAGTCTGATACCGTTTCAGTTTTTCAAGCATTTCTGCTGAAAGCACCGTCAACATTTTACTCGTTGCCCAACCCTCATAACCGTCAACCTGATTGCGAATCAATGTCCAATTATTTTGAACTTCGAGCAACTCAAACTGTTCTCCAAACAACAACTGCGTAGTCATTTCAGAGCGTTCGGATGGCTCCATGCGAATAGGTAAAAGGGGCAATGACAGGATTCCGTTGTTCATGGCTAGAAACGTTTGGCGAGTTCTTCTTCGGTAAAAGGCATCAAGATGGGTTTTCCGTCGGGTGTGTATTTATTTTCCTTCAAGGCCAGCAAGCGTTGAATCAGGTCATTCATTTCAGCCACACTCAACTTTTGTCCATACGGAATAGCGGCGGCTTTTGCCAGACGCAGGGCCAGCTTACGTCGACGGTCCTGCATTTGGTTGTCCCCGGGTTCATTAAGGGATTGAAGCAGGTCTTCCAAAAGTAATCCAGGGTGAGAACCCTTTAAATCGGGGGGAACGGCTACGATGGTAAAGTCGTTTCCGGAACATTGGACGTCAAATCCGAAAGCATTCAAGTCGTCCATGACTTCGAGCAGCGAGATACGCTGAACGGCATCCAGGTCGAGGGTTTCGGGGAACATCAATATTTGTGAAGTTGATTTGCCCGCTTCAATCGTGGTCAGATAACGGTCGAAAAGGATGCGGAGGTGCGCTCGGTGCTGGTCAACAAAAATGAGGGAATGCGAACTTTGCAATACGATGTACGAGGAAAACAACTGAAATTTGGCTGCATCTTCGTTCAGGTCATCCAATATGAACAAACGGTTCCCTGGCAACGTTTTGGCAGGGAAAACAGATTCGTCGACAGACTGGGTGGAATTTCCCTGCGATTCCCAGGCATGCTCCTGGGATGCCAAATCGTCCTTTTGCTTCTCAAAACCTTGGAAAAGCAAATCCCAGTTTTGCGGCGATTTCGAAGGGGAAGTAGCTTGGCCTTTAAACGGATTGTAACTTAGATCAAACCGAACCGACGGGGAGGACACTTCCCGGTCACCAGTGAAAACGCGTATGTCGGGAGCATCGTCACGGTCAAAATCGATGGATGGCACCGCATTTGCCTTTCCCAAGGCTTCCCGAACCGTAGCATGCAGAATGGGCCAAATAGCCTGTTCGTGCTCAAACTTAACTTCGGTCTTGGTCGGATGGATATTCACATCGAGCGTCTCAGGGTCGACTTCCAGATACAAAAAGAAGGTGGGCTGTTGACCCGACGGAATGAGCAGTTCATAGGCTTTCATCACGGCACTTCTGAAACCTTTGTGCTTGATGAAGCGGTCGTTGACAAAGAAATATTGCATCTGGTCGCGCTGACAGGCGGCGGTGGGATCTCCTACAAAACCGGTGATTCGGATCAGTTGGGTATTTACGTCCACCGGATACAACTGCTTGTGCAATTGTCCGGAATTGCGTTTTCCGAAGATATTGAGCACCCGCTGTTTCACATTGGTAGACGGCAGCGTATACAACGTTTCGTCGTTGTGCGTGAGCGAAAACTGCAACTTGGGATTGACCAGTGCAATCTGGATAAACTCTTCACGGATGGCTTTCAGTTCTTTGGTATTGTCCCCCAGAAATTTTCGCCTTGCTGGAATGTTGTAAAACAAGTTGCGGACGGTGAAACGTGATCCCTGAGCCGCCAGTGTCGGTTCTTCATTGGAAACCACTGAACCTTCGATTTCCACTTTCCAGGCCAGTTCGTCGTCAGAGCGACGGGTGACCAATTCAACCTGTGCCACGGAAGCGATTGAAGCCAAGGCTTCACCTCTGAAACCCATGGTGTGAAGGTGAAACAAATCTGTAGCCTGTCTGATTTTGGAGGTGGCATGCCGTTCGAAAGCCAGCTTGGCATCCTCTGGCGACATCCCGTTGCCATTGTCAATAACGCGGATCATGTTGCGACCGGCTTCTTTCAGCACGACATCAATCTGAGTGGCACCGGCATCTATGGCATTCTCCACCAATTCCTTAACCACCGACGCAGGGCGTTGGATCACTTCGCCGGCAGCAATCTGATTGGCGACGGAATCGGGTAAGACGCGGATGATATTTTCCATAGATGAGGCTTTCAGTCAGGTAAAAATAAGTATTCCTGCACTATTTACGAAGAGATTTACCAGCCTTTTGCTTGGGTGCTTCCTTGCTTGCAGGCAGTTTATCGGGTTTCGTTTTTTTAGCTGCCGGTAGTACTAAAGTCGGTATTTCCTTTTGAGTTTCCAATTTATTGTCTCCTACAGGTTTCACTTTGTAAACCCTGAAAATATCTTCGGGTGAGATGGGTCGTGCATCCGCATACCAGGCAAAATTCTGGAGAAACCGAGCCTCTGGATCCAACAAGTTCAGCGGATAAAACTTACCTTTGGGTTCCGGCCAAACAACCACCTTCTTCACCTTTTCATCGTGTCGGTACAAATCAAGCGAGCTTCCTTCCAATCGGTTCAAGCCCATGATTTCTTCGTCTTTGTCCCTAGGGAGGTAAACGGTTTCGGCATTGCCGCGAATTTCCACTTTCACCACTTGACTCGAATCGAAATACGCTTTGAGGTCTTTTCCCGAAGATTGGTCGTATAGGGAATCCCCCTCCAGCGATATCAGCATGGCCGATCGTTGGATATGGAGCATCTCCGGTTTGTTGTTCTTGGTGTGCATCTGTATGAACTCACCGGTAATCTGCTGTTGCCCAGACCACAAGATGGGATCCTGATAAAAAGAAAGTATGGAATCCCGGGTAGAATAATACATGGAATCGCACAAGCCTTGAAAGTCATTTCTGTAGAAACGAACGCCGTGATAGGCCTTGATCACTTTAAAAACGGAATCCTGCTGCGTCATCAGGGTATCCCCATGCAGCCAGAGGGTATCTTTCTGGGAATGCTCAATGAGCAACGGTGACCGAGCCATCAGTCCATAGCCAGTTTTCTCCTCGCTGTAACCATAGCCGCCAATCATGGTGATTTGTTGCACCGTATCAATCAGGACGACATTGCCGAACGCTTCACCGATGGCGTTCTTTTGGTCGTAGTACACCGTATCCCCTGTCAGTCGACGGTGATCGCTGATCACATAGGAGCGATTGTACAGGATGCTTTTGTCGGTGGAAGTGTTGTAATTGCCTTTGGTCGTATATACATATCCACTGTCTGAAACGATATCCGTGGGCACATTAATATCAGCGATTTTCGTGTTTGTGTTGTAGGTCAATTCCTTGTTGGTCATCACAAATTTCGGATGAACCAATTTGACATCGTTCCTGAAATTGGCAATTTTGGTATCGGGGCTGTATTGGCCGTATTCGGAAGACAACTGGTTTTTTTCGTCCACCAACAGACCGCCGTCAAAAAAATAGCTGATGTTGGAGTTCCGGTCAAAATTCAGGCTATCGGTAAACAAGGTCACGTTGCGGTTTTCCAGACGAACTTTCTCACGAACCTGAGCCAACTTATTAGTGCCATCGTAATAAAGCCAGGCACCATACAAAAAGAGCGTATCGCCTTGCTCCATGTGCACGTTGCCAAAGGCATACAGCGAATTGGTCTTTTGAAAATAATGAGCAGAATCACAAAACAACTTGGCGCCTTCGTGGCTGAAACGGACGTTACCGGTCAATAACTGATACTCCGGATGGAGAATATTATCACCGGACCAGAATTCGGCCTGTTCGAGGTATATTTTTTTGCCAGTACGCTTCTTTTTGACGGGAATGTTCATGACCGGGACTTTCATCAGACCAGACTGAATATATTTCTGAGTCATCGGCAACTGGGGTGCCTTCTTTTTGGCTGAAGTCTTCGTTGTGGCAGCTGCTTGTTTTTTTGCAGCGTTCCGAGGCATATCAGGTATGTGCATCTCCACTTTTGCGGGCGCACTGTACACATCCTTTTTAACCTGCCCAACCGCAAAAAGCGAAAAAAGGCAAAAGAGGCCTACTAAAAGCCCCTTATGCCAATCATATGTAATACTGTCGTTTAACTTCATTCTTATTTCTTGACCCAACCCGGATAACGGAACTCACAATTGCTCCATTTCTCATCAATATGGACGTATGTTTTCTTTTGTTTCTGGAGAACCCAATCGTTTAAAATCTTCTCACTTTTTGAGTTTTGAACCATCTGCTTGAGTAGCTGGAAGTCGTCCGTCAAATTGGCCTTGTGCGCTTTTGTTTTTGATTTGACCAGAATGATGGCACAAACTTCTTTGTCCTTTTTCAAATCAATCATCGAAAATGGTTTGGAAATTTCTCCAACGTTCATGGTATAAACAAGTTTACCAACCTCCTGAGGAAGGTCTTCAAATTCATAACGAGACGTTCCGGTTTTAGGATTAACCATCAACCCGCCATTATTACGGGTATCCTTGTCGAAGGAAAATAGTTGGGCAACACCTTGGAATGTCATTTTTTGGTTGCGGATCAGATCGGCGACACTATCAAGTCGAAGCAGGGCTTGGTTCCGCTCGGTAGCAGAGATGTGCGGTTTGAGAAGGATGTGCCTAAAATTGACACGATCACCCCGTTTTTCAATAAGCTGAATGATGTGAAAACCATATTCAGTTTCCACTATTTTTGAAACTTTCTTAGGATCATTAAGTGAAAAAGCCACAGCAGCAAATTCAGGTAACAATTCCCCTTTCCCTGCAAAACCATATTCTCCACCAACCTTGGCAGTTCCACGATCATCCGAATACATCACGGCCAACGAGGAAAAACTGGAACCATTGTTCACCCGTTCTGTAAACTCACGCAGTCTGTCCTTGATTTCGGCTATTTCCGTCGGATCATACTGTGGTTCGGCGGTAATGATTTCAACCTCAATTTCAGCAGGGACCACGGGGATGCTATCCACCTTTAAATTATTGTAAAACTGGCGGATTTCACCCGGGGTAACCGTAATATTTCCGACTAGGTTCCGCTTCACTGTTTCGACAAGTTTCTCGGTACGCGCCTGATCCCGGTAAAGTTCACGGATTTTTGAAAGCGGTTTTCCAAAATATTCTTCCAGTTTTTCTTTTGTCCCAGCTCGTTTGATGTCGAAGTTGACTCGTTGGTCAACCGAAGACATGACCTCATTGTCTGACACCACAATACTGTCCAGATCGGCCTGTTGCAGGTATAACTTGTCAATGGCCAGCAGTTCAGGAATGACACAATAGGGATCACCGGAGAATTTCACACCCTGAGTTTGTGCCTCCAAGCGCTTTGCTTCCACTTCGGAACGCAGGATGGGTTCGTCACCGACTACCCAAACAATTTCATCTATTACATTATCTTGCGCTGAAACTACAGAAACACAAAGCAACATTAGAAACATCATGGAATTGCGTATGCTCATTTTTTGGAGGGTTGAGGTTTTACATTAAAATAGGTAATCCTTCCTTTTTTCTCTGCCTCACGGAGCAGATCCTGTTCAAACCGATGGATAAACTCGGTTTTACGGGTATTGGCAACAATATTGCGGACTTCGTCCTTGACATATTCAAAGGGCGCGGTTGAACCGGCCAGTACAAAATCGTCCACGTAAAGCAAGTATTCAAATTCGCCCACCACCACATCCAGTGTCGAACGGGTTCTCAGGAAATCTGCATTTTTGCCGGTATCGTACGAAATCTGATCCAGAATATCGTCCAGGATGACCCAACGGTCGTAGAAATATTCAAATTGTCCGCCATTCTGCACACAGTATTTCTCAATCTGACCAAAGGCTTCGTTCGAAGAATTCTTATACAGCTTTTTCAACTTGGCCAAATCGGGAGCAGCTTTGGGTATCTTGATGAAAATGCCCTTGATCAAATCGTGACCAGCACTGAACCGATCCCTGTTGTTTTCATAAAAAACCTGAACCTGAGTGTCCGTAATGTTGTTCTGCATCTTTTCGTTCAACACTTGTTGCTGATACGCGTAGATGATCAGGGAACGTCGGTAGTTTTCCACCAATTCGTCGATATTCTGTCCCTGAGGTATATTCTTGACTGCCTTGTCATAGATAAGTAGTTCTTTGACACGGTTTTTCAGAAATTGCTGAACATACGTTGTACTGTCTTTTGCCGAAAGACCCTTAGGCATACCTTGAACGGCTTCGTCCAGATAGATGACATTCGTGCCGACCTTGGCCAGCCGGACACGGTTGTCAGACGCATCGCCACTCGTGCACATAGTGAACAGGAGCGGAATCAGCATCAGATACATGAACGTTTTCATTCCAGAAAGTCTCTTTTTTGAGACGTAAAGATACTTCAAAAAGCCGTTAAAGGGGGCAGGCTTAATTTTTATTAACCGTATTTAGCACCTCTTTGTTCACAATCACCTTGTATTTGGCTCTGAGCGACTTAATCCAACTCGCTTCCAAGAAATTCTGGTAATCGGAAATGACCAATCCGCGAACGTCCGTATAGGATTCCGGTCCTTTGGCGAGTGGTTTACCGCTCAGGAAAACCACCGGGTATTTTTTGTCCAATTCGGGTTTGGTTTTCTTAAAGGCAAGGGCATCCACATTGGCGTTTTCACCTTGGGTGAACAGGCCTTGTTCCACTTTGACCAATGAAGTCGTATCCGTGTTGAAGGTACGTTTCAGGACAATGGATACGGAATCCATGGCCAGTTTCTTAATCATTTTCTTTGCTTTGGCAGCAACGACGGGATTGGCACAAGAAATAACAAAGCCTTTATAATGCGGTTTGTCCCAATTGTATTTGGTTACGGAATCCTTGAAGTATTTTTCCAAACCTTTGGTATCCTGAGAAGCCTTGTCCCAAACTTCGCGGTTGCTCACTTCGAACAAGAGGATGCCGTCGCGGTATTCCTGCATGAGGTGACCGAATTCGGGGTATTTCTTTTCAAGGTTCTTGTCTTCATAGATAACAACTATATCACCGACATAATTGTCGAAGGCTTCCGTCAGGTTGTTCGATGCATTCGCTTTCTTGGCAAGAGCCAAAGCAAAACCTTTCTGGCTGAAGTTCTTTCCGTTCAGTACAAACAGGGGGCTCATGCTTTCAGACAAGGCCTTGACCATCGAAGAATCGCCCTTGATACCTACAAGATCGTATGCTTTTACAAATTGGTCAAAGCTCTCTTTGATCAATGCGAATCCGTAATCTTTCTTGACGCGTTCGATGAACGATTTCTTAGCCACCTGGGTGCGTGCTTCATCCTGAGCAATAAAACCGGTGATGTCGTTACGCATATCTTCCATAGCCGGATAAGGCTGGAATTCAAGTGCTTTGACAATGTGCCAGCCATATTTGGATTGGAAAGGAGCTGAGTATTCGCCGACTTTGAGCTTATAAACATTGCTTTCGTATTCATACGGCAGTGATCCGCAGAACATCAGGGCATATTCGCCGCCACGTCCAGCTGCACCGCGGTCGTCCGACTGTGTGGTGGCAAACTTCGTGAAATCACCGCCAGCCTGCAACGCTTTATATATCTTGAAAATGGAGTCCTTGACTGCTGCTTTCTCATCTGGGGTTGCCATCGGTTGCACGGCTTTCATAATGTGACCGGAGCGAAATTTTCCTCCCGCAAGAACGCGGTTGTGAACTTTAATGATGTGGTAACCAAATTGCGAACGGATGGGAGCACAGATCTGGCCGATGGGTGTGGTATAGGCAGCATTCTCAAATGGATAGACATAACGCAAACCGGTGGCATAACCCAAATAGCCGCCATCAACCTTGCTGCCTTGATCGTCCGAATTTTCTTTGGCCAATTTGGCAAAATCCTCGCCTTTCAACGCTCTTTTGTAAAGGGCCATGGCTTTTTGATACAATTTCAAGGTATCCTCTGGTGTAGCAGTGCTTGGGACAGTCAGCAGGATGTGGCTGAGTTCCGTGTATTCGCGAAGGCGGTCGTAGCAAAGTTTGATCATTGCTTCTTCTGCGGCCTTGTCTGACATGTACGGCGTAACGAGTTGCTTGCGGTAACCGCCGAGTTCGGTGATGAAAGCTTGTGTTGTATCGATGCCCTGAGATTCGGCTTCGGCCACTTTAAGTTTGAAATTGATGAACAGGTCCACATATTCATCCAACGATTTTTTATCGGGCGTGGTGTTCGAGTTGTTTTTGTTCCAGATGTACTCAAATTCTGATTTGCTCACATCCTTGCCGGCGATGTTCATCAATACCGGATCGTTGTTTTGGGCAAGGCAAACTGAAAGGAAGGCGGAAAACAACACCAAAGTAACTACTTTCTTCATAATCTAAAAATTTACAAGTATGGTTAACAGTTAAGGACCCGCGGCAAGAATCCGCAAGTCCTAAAACGTACTAAATGCAATAAAATTGTGTGTCCACGAAACTAGTCTCCCCGACTGTAATTAGGAGCCTCACTGGTGATGGCCACATCATGCGGATGGCTTTCGGCCACACCGGCATTGGTGATGCGGGTGAATTTCGCTTTGTGCAGTTGATCTATAGTAGCGGCACCACAGTAGCCCATTCCGGCACGAAGTCCTCCAACCATTTGATAGACAACTTCAAAGAGGCTGCCTTTGTAGGGTACACGGGCGGCAATGCCTTCTGGAACTAGCTTCTTGGAATCTGTTTCTCCATCTTGGAAATAGCGGTCTTTGGAGCCTTTTTCCATGGCTTCGAGCGAACCCATTCCGCGGTAGGATTTAAATTTGCGCCCGTTGAAAATGATGGTTTCACCCGGAGATTCTTCCACACCGGCCAGCAAACCACCCATCATGACGGAATGTGCACCGGCAGCCAACGCTTTCACTATGTCGCCTGAATACCTTAAACCACCGTCGGCAATTAAGGGTACGCCTGTGCCTTTCAAGGCTATAGCTACGTCGTAAATGGCAGAAAGCTGAGGAACGCCTACCCCTGCAATAACGCGGGTCGTGCAGATGGATCCTGGGCCGATTCCGACCTTGACACCATCGGCGCCGGCAGCAGCCAACATTTTGGCGGCATCACCCGTAGCAATGTTGCCGACCACGACTTCCAGGTTTGGGTATTTTTCCTTGACTTTGCGAAGCATGTCAACCACACCTTTGGAATGGCCGTGGGCGGTATCGATGACAATGGCGTCCACACCTGCTTCCACCAATGCCTTGATGCGCAGGTTGGAATCGCCGGTAACACCGACGCCGGCTGCGACGCGAAGTCTGCCTTTGGAGTCCTTGCAGGCGTCTGGTTTGTCCTTGGCCTTAGTGATATCTTTATAGGTGACTAATCCTATGAGCTTACCGTCATTATCAACAACGGGAAGTTTTTCAATTTTGTATTTCTGGAGAATATCGGCAGCTTTTTCAAGATCAGTAGTCTGTTTCGCCGTGACTAAACCTTCTTTGGTCATCACCACATCCACCAACTTATCCATCTCGCGTTCAAAACGCAGGTCGCGATTGGTAACGATGCCGAGCAGGAAATTTTTGTCATCCACGACGGGGATGCCGCCAATGTGGTATTCAGCCATCAATTTAAGGCACTGACGAACAGTAGAACCTATTTTAATGCTGACGGGATCGTAGATCATTCCGTTTTCGGCTCGTTTCACGATTTGAACCTGTTTAGCCTGTTCAGCAATGGACATGTTCTTGTGAATCACACCAATACCGCCTTCGCGAGCAATGGCGATTGCCAGCTTGGACTCGGTAACCGTATCCATGGCAGCGGACACGAAGGGAATTTTCAACTCAATGTTGCGGGAAAAGTGGGTGGACAAATTCACGGTCCGTGGAAGCACCTCTGAGTAAGCAGGGACTAACAGGACGTCGTCGAAAGTCAGTCCGTCAAAAGCGACCCGATCTGCAATAAAAGACATACTGGTTATGTTTTAAATTTATTGCGTGCAAATATAATCATTCCTCGCGGATTAATTCCCCATTTCAGAAATAAACTTGATGCGAACCAAGCGTGCTTCCTCTTCTGAAAATTCTCCGCCAAGTTCACTCAAAGCATCCGAAATGCTGTCCGTAGAGGACTCCTTGAAATAGTCCATGATTTCTTCAATATGGTCTGAATCCATGATTTCATTCAAGAAGTAATCGATGTTGATTTTGGTTCCTGAATAGACGATGGCTTCAATTTCATCCAGCAGCTCCGTGAAATCAAGACCTTTGGTCAGGGCGACGTCATCGAGGGCAATTTTACGGTCGATGGCCTGAATAATGGAGACTTTCAGTTTGGACTTATTGGCAACCGTACGAACCCGAAGGTCTTCAGGGCGTTCGATTTCGTTTTCTGCCACGTGCTTGCGGATAAGCGAAAGGAATTCCTCACCATAGCGTTTGGCCTTGCCTGCACCGACACCAGGAACGTTCTGCAACTCATCCATATTGACGGGATAGGTCGTGGCCATGGCTTCCAAAGAAGCATCCTGAAAAATGACGTAAGGAGGCAGATTCAGCTTTTTAGACACACGTTTGCGCAAATCCTTAAGCATGGAATACAAACCCGGATCAACGGCACAGGCAGCACCTCCGCGAACAGGAACTTCTTCTTCCGATTCCTCATAATCATTGTCTTCCGTCACTTTGAAACTAACCGGATTTTTGATGTATTCGCGACCACTGGGGGTCACTTTGAGCACCCCGTAGTTCTCAATTTCCTTGTCAATATAACGGCTGATCAAGGCCTGCCGAATCACGGCGTTCCATGTCTTGTCATCCTCGTCGGTACCACCACCGAAGACTTCCAGATCATCATGTTGATAGGAGATGACTTCCGAAGTTTCCTTACCGAGCATCACATCAATGACATGATCTGTCTTAAACTTTTCTTTCAGTGCCAGAATTGTTTCCAATACCGTACACAATAATTCTTTTGCTTCCACCTGTTTCTTTGGGTTTGAACAATTATCACAGCTACCGCAATTGTCTTGCGTATATACTTCTCCGAAATAATGCAGGAGCAATTTTCGCCGGCAAACCGAAGATTCGGCATAAGCCGCGGTTTCCAGTAAAAGCTCTTTCCCGATTTCCTGTTCGGCAACAGGTTTACCCTGCATGAATTTTTCAAGTTTCTGAAGATCCTTGTTGGTATAAAAGGTTATGCAATGACCTTCCCCGTCATCTCGGCCCGCACGGCCGGTTTCCTGGTAGTAACCTTCCAGGCTTTTAGGGATGTCGTAATGGATGACGAAACGGACATCTGGTTTGTCAATGCCCATTCCGAAGGCAATCGTCGCAACGATTACGTCAATTTTTTCCATCAGGAAAGCATCCTGATTGTCAGTGCGTTGAGAGGAGTCCATCCCAGCGTGATAGGCTCTGGCATTGATGCCGTTCACTACCAGGGTTGCTGCCAGCTCTTCCACTTTCTTACGGCTAAGGCAATAGATAATGCCCGATTTACCGTGATTTGCTTTGATGTAACGAATGATTTCTCGGTCGATGTTAGCCGTTTTGGGCCGTACTTCGTAATACAGATTCGGACGGTTGAACGATGACTTGAACATTGTTGCACCAATCATCCCCAGGTTTTTCTGAATGTCGTGTTGCACCTTGGGGGTGGCCGTAGCCGTGAGCGCAATGATGGGCGCACGACCGATTTCATTGATCAACGGGCGAATCCGGCGGTATTCCGGACGGAAATCGTGTCCCCATTCTGAAATGCAATGAGCCTCGTCGACTGCAAAAAGAGAGATGGGAATTTGTCTCAGAAATTCCACATTTTCCTCTTTGGTCAGCGATTCCGGTGCCACATACAATAGTTTGGTCTTGCCCGAAAGAATGTCGGACTTGACCTGATCGATGGCAGCCTTGTTCAGTGAAGAATTGATGAAATGTGCCACACCGTCCTCATCGCTGAAGTTGCGCATGGCATCCACCTGATTCTTCATCAGGGCGATCAAGGGAGAGACGACGATAGCTGTGCCTTTCATCAGCAGGGACGGGAGTTGGTAACACAAAGACTTGCCTCCGCCGGTTGGCATCAGCACGAATGTGTCGTTCCCCTCCATCACATTGCGGATGATGGCTTCCTGACTTCCTTTGAATTGGTCGAATCCAAAGTACGTCTTCAGGCAACTGGTTAATTCATCAGACTTCCCCATTAAAAGGTTTTATTGGCATATCAAGCACTGATCAGCCTGGTATGTGTCAAGGTCTCTACTTTCGATTTGGCATATTCAAGGGTAATGCACAACGTCTCCTGCACTCCCGAAGGTATTTCGTACATGGAATCCATGATGATGGTTTCCGATATGGCGCGAAGCCCGCGGGCTCCAAGCTTAAATTCAACAGCTTTGTCTACAATGTAATCGAACACGGCAGGTTCAAAACTCAATTGCACGTCGTCCATCTCGAACAATTTGACATACTGACGAATGATCGAGTTTTTCGGTTCCGTCAGAATGGCTCTCAAGGCATTGCGGTCAAGCGGATTCAGATAAGTCAGCACCGGCAGACGCCCGATAATTTCGGGAATCAGGCCAAATGATTTCAGATCCTGTGGCGCAATATACTGCAGAAAATTGGTTCGGTCAACATGAAGAGTTTCCTGCGTAGCGCTGTAACCGACCACTTTCGTGTTCAGTCGTGCGGCAATTTTCTTTTCAATGCCATCAAACGCTCCTCCACAAACGAAAAGGATGTTTTTGGTATTGACTGCTATCATTTTCTGGTCGGGATGCTTACGTCCACCCTGCGGCGGAACATTGACCACCGAACCTTCCAGCAATTTCAACAATCCCTGCTGAACCCCTTCCCCGCTCACATCGCGGGTGATGGAAGGGTTGTCGCCCTTACGCGCAATTTTGTCGATCTCGTCGATGAACACGATGCCGCGTTCAGCCGCAGTCACGTCGTAATCGGCGACCTGAAGCAGACGTGTCAGAATGCTTTCAATATCTTCCCCCACATAGCCGGCTTCGGTCAAAACAGTGGCATCTACGATAGCGAATGGCACATGCAACTTCCTTGCAATGGTCTTGGCTAAAAGTGTTTTACCCGTGCCGGTAGGACCAACCATGATGATGTTGGACTTTTCGATTTCCACATCATCACCGCTGTCCTTCTGCAAAAGGCGTTTGTAATGGTTGTAAACTGAAACGGAAAGGTATTTCTTGGCATCATCCTGACCAATGACATATTCATCGAGAAATTGTTTGATCTCCTTTGGCTTCGGCAGATCCTCCTTCTTGAAATCAAATCCGTTCTTATTTTTTTTGGTATCTTTCTTATCAATTTCGGACACCATTTCCCAAGCACGACCTGCACAATCACTGCAGATGTTACCTGTTGTTCCGGAAATGAGCAGTTCTACCTTATCCCTGTCCCGGCCACAAAAACTACATTTATCGGTTTGTTTGGCCATACTTATTTGTTTCTGATCATGACTTCATCAATCATGCCGTATTCTTTGGCTTCTACAGCTGTCATCCAGTAATCACGATCGGAATCCTTTTCGATTTCTGCAACAGGTTTACCGGAATGATCTGCTATAATATGGTATAATTCTTTTTTTAATTTTATGATTTCCCTGGCTTGAATCTCAATATCGGAAGCTTGCCCCTGTGCGCCACCCATTGGTTGATGAATCATGACCCTGGAGTGTTTCAGCGCAAATCGTTTACCTTTGGCTCCCGCGGTAAGCAATATGGCAGCCATCGAGGCAGCCATGCCGGTGCAGATGGTAGATACGTCACTCGTGATGAACTGCATGGTGTCGTAGATGCCAAGCCCGGCAGACACACCACCTCCGGGTGAGTTCAGGTAGAGGGAAATATCTTTGCCCGGATCGGAGGAGTCCAAATACAATAGTTGAGCCTGTACGACGTTTGCCGTATAGTCGTCCACCTGGGTTCCGAGAAAAATGATGCGATCCATCATCAGACGGGAGAAAACATCCATCTGGGCTACGTTCAACTGACGTTCTTCAATGATAGTCGGAGAAATGTAGTTGCTTGTAATCTTTGTATAATCATCCAGAGCCCCGCCGTTCATGCGAAGATGGCCGGTAGCGAATTTGCGAAAATCGTTCATATCCATTTAGGTTAACTTATTAGAGGCTGATTTCAGCCGTAGAACAAATGTATAAATAAATTTAGTTCCTCCACAAAAAAATAGGACCGCGAATACTATTTCACGGTCTTATTATTTGTTAATGGCAAAAAGGGATGAAATCGCACGGATTTGTGCGTTTTGCCTAAGGTCTATTCGAAAAGTTTGTTGAAGTCTTCGACGCTGATTTTCTTGTCGGTGATTTTGACAGCGCCTTTCAAGAATCCAGCAACGACGGTGCTCATAGACTGGTCGATGATGTTGCGCTTGGATTCTTCTTTCTTTAGCATGTCCGACGCGTAACCGTTCAGCAAGTCTTCAGGCACATTCATCATACCGTATTGGGCAAATTGTGCACGAGTTATTTTTTTTGCGGTTTCCAACAATTCTTCTTCCGAAACGGTCAGGTTGTTGTCCGTCACTATCTTTTCCTTCATTAGGTGCCACTTCAGATCTTCGATCATCTTGGGCATTTCTTCGTCGATGTTGTCGGCAGTACGCTTCTGGGTTTCCAGCATCCAGCGTTTCAGAAAGTCAACCGGGAAAACGACATCAGCCGCTTTATTCAGTAATGCCTTTTCAGCATCGACCATAAAACGATAGTCGCTTTCAGGTACAAACTGGGCTTCCAATTGTTCTCTGACTTTGGCTTTGAAAGCCTCTTCAGAGGTCACAACGCCTTCGCCATAAAGCTGATCAAAAAGCACTTGATTCATTTCGCCTTCTTGGTAACGGGTTATTTCCTTTACTTCAAAGGTGAAATCGGTCGAAACGGTTTTGGCCACTTCTTTCGGAACTTTCAGCAGGGAAGCCAGTTCAGATTCCGTATGATCGTAGGCGATGGCAGGGTTGAACACAACCGTATCGCCTACTCCTAAACCAATCAGTTTGGCTTTTTCCTCGTCGTTTTTGAAATATTTGGGTGTCAAAACGGCATCTTCCACAGAAATACCTTCCAGGCCGATGGTGCCGTCCGGTTGCACTTCGATGAGCAGGCCTTTGATGACATCCGCTTCCTCGGTGGCTTCAGCCTTGACATAGGAACCGTTGCGGGCTGCCATGCTCTTGGCCTGTTCAGCAACCATTTCGTCGGTTACCGTGATGGTATAATAAGGAATGCTATCTTTTTTGGTGAGGCTGAACTCGAGTTCGGGCGACAAAGCAATGTCGAAAGCGAAATCAAAATCTTCCTGAGTGTCGAAATCGATCGTGGGCTGCGATTCGCTCGGAAGGGGTTCGCCCAGAATATTGAGCTGGTTGTCGCGGATGTAGTTGTACAAAGCTTCGGATACAGCGTCCTGAACCGCTTCGGCCAGTACTGATTTTCCGTACATTTTCTGAATGAGTCCTGTGGGCACCATGCCGGGACGGAAGCCTGGTACGTTAGCTTTCTTACGATAATTCTTGAGGGTACTCTCTACCTTTTCCTGATAATCAGCTTTCAGCAGCTGAATTTTTACAACGGCATTGACCGAATCAATAACTTGCTTATCTACATTCATCTTATAGGTGATTTTTGAGCCGCAAAATTAGTCTTATTCTTTGAATTGGCAAAACATTTGCATAAGTGTTATATTTGCAAAAAAAAATGATGGGAAACACACCTTCAGCATTAAGGACCTTCTTCCTACGGATACTGGCATTGTTATTTGTTTTGCTGGGCGGTGTTTTTGCAACCTTTATGCTCTATTTCATTGTGCTACTTATACAGGGTGGTTTCAATACCGAGTACATTAGCAAAAGCATGAGTGATATGATGTCAAACGTCACTCAGATTCGCATTATTCAAACCCTGCAAACCTTTTGCATTTTCATCCTGCCACCCTTTATACTTTGCGGAATGTATGGCGTTTCCAGCAAACAGTTCCTATCCCTGAAGGCTCCCGATTGGAAATCGGCCTTGATGGGAATGTTGAGCATTGTAGTCATGATGCCACTGCTGAATGCCGTGGTCGCCTGGAATGCCGGGCTTCATCTGCCGGCAGCCTTTCAGGGATTGGAAAGCTGGATGCGGGCATCCGAAGATACCGCCAAGGTGATCACCGATAGGCTGATGGCCGGGACTTCGACACTCGACCTGACTCAAAACCTCATTATTATCGCCGTATTGGCCGGCCTTGGTGAAGAATTGTTTTTCAGAGGCTTGTTGTTGCGCATTCTCACCGATGCACTGAAAACAAAAGGTGGCTCCGGATTGAAACCCTGGGTGATGCACGTCTCCATTTGGACGATAGCCATCCTTTTTAGCGCCATCCACATGCAGTTTTTTGGATTTTTTGCCAGAATGCTCATTGGTGCTTGGTTCGGATACCTCTTATGGTGGACGGGGTCCATCTGGGTGCCGGTGCTGGCTCATTTTACAAACAACGCACTCTCCACGTTGACCATTTTTGGACAGAATAAAGGCGTACTGACCGACAATCCCGACCGCTGGGGATTGGATAGCACTTGGTGGCTGAGCCTCATTTCAATCGTACTCGTTGCCGGCACCATTCGATATTTCACAGCAATCAAAAGGAACCGATGATTACGCTACGCAAAGCTGAAACCAATGATATCCCCATGATTCGCGATCTGGCTGGCAGGACTTGGTTTGAAACCTACCGCAAGATGCTCAGTCAGCACCAAATGGATTACATGTTCGACATGATGTATTCGGAGCAATCCCTTCAGAGTCAGATGACGGAAAAAAATCATGAATTCTTTATTGCCTTCGAAAACGATACACCGCTTGGGTTCGTTTCAGTCGAGAAACAGACCGGAGAACTGTTTCATCTGCATAAATTGTACATCGTTCCGCACCTTCAGAAAAAAGGTGTCGGCCGAATCCTGCTAGAAAAAGCCTTCGATTATGCCAGGGAACATGCAAATACGTCCCGTTGTATTGTTGAACTAAACATGAACAGGGACAATCCTGCCTTGCATTTCTACGAAAAAATGGGAATGAAAATTCATGACCGAGGTGATTTTCACATCGGCAACGGCTACTACATGAACGATTACATTCTTCGGATTGAGCTGGACGCGGAAAAAATCATTTCTTCAAATGTTTAACTAAGGGTTTTAGATGTTGTTTCTTGGATGAAAGCGCAAAATCTGATCCCTCAGGTAGGTTTTGTCCATGTGCGCGTAAATTTCCGTGGTCTGAATGCTTTCATGGCCGAGCATCTGTTGGATAACCCGCAGGTTGGCTCCACCCTCCAGCAAATGGGTGGCGAAGGAATGACGAAAGGTATGTGGGCTGATGGTCTTGGTGATGCCGGCCAAACCCGCCAGATCCTGAATGATGCGAAATACCATGGAACGGCTCAAACCAGAACCTCGCCGGTTGAGAAAGACATAATCCTCCTGACCCTTTTTAATATCCAGCGCGGAACGATCGGGCATCCATAACCCGATTTCATGGATTGCCCGCAACGAAATCGGCACCAACCGTTGTTTGCTGCCTTTGCCTTCGACTAGCAAATATTCCTCTTCAAAATAACAGTTGGAAAGCTTTAAAGTGACCAGTTCGGTAACGCGAAGACCACAGCTGTAGAGGGTTTCAAGCATGGCTTTATTTCGCTGACCTTCCTTGGAGGATAAAGCGATACACCCTATTATAAGGTCAATTTCTTCTACACTCAACACTTCCGGCAGGTGACGGCCTAACTTGGGAGCATCGACCAGTTCGGTCGGATCCACCTGCAGGTAATCTTCGATGAGCAAAAAACGATAAAAAGATTTGACTCCGGAAAGAATTCTAGCTTGAGAACGGGCATGAATGCCGCAATCGCGAAGTTGACATAAAAACTCCTCCAGATCGGCAGTTTTAAGCAAAAGCAGTTTTTCAACACCGCCCGAGTAGTCAACCAACTTTTGCAAATCAGAAAGATAGGCATCGACCGAATGCTTGGATAGCGACTTCTCCAACTTGAGGAAAGTAACGTATTTTCGGACGATTGGATGCGCTGTTTCCATTGGGAAGGCTTCAATTTAAAAATATTTCGTACCTTTGTATCGTGGGTTGTTTTTCTGCACACGAATATACAAAAATCCGGTGTAACCATGCTTAAGATTGCCATTATCAACGGTCCCAACCTTAATTTACTGGGAAAAAGAGAGCCTGGCATTTACGGGAACCAGTCTTTCGAAGACTATCTGGAAGAACTTAAAAAGCGCTTTCCCCAGGTGGATTTCTTATATTATCAGTCCAACCATGAAGGTTCACTCATTGACAAAATCCAGGAACTGGGTTTTGATTACGATGGAATTGTCCTGAACGCAGGCGGGTATACGCATACCTCCATTGCATTGCATGATTGCATCAAGGCAGTATCGACACCTGTCGTTGAAGTGCATATTTCGGATATTCGGAAGCGTGAAGCGTTCCGCCATGTATCGATGATTGAAGCAGCCTGCAAGGATACTTTCGCCGGATTTGGCATGGATTCCTACCGCATGGGGGTGGAGGCCATCCTTAAAACTATTTGATTTTCAGGTATTTATTATAAAAAAGATTTATGACAAAACGCACTAAAATTGTAGCGACAATTTCTGACAAACGCTGTGAAGTAGAGTTCATCCGAGAATTATTTGAATCGGGAATGAATGTTGTCAGAATGAATTCAGCCCACTTGGGAGAAGAAGGATTTACTAAAATTATAAATAACATACGGGCCGTTTCCTCCGAAATCGGTATTCTGATGGACACCAAAGGGCCGGAAATCCGTACCACCGCCATCAAAGATGACGTAGACCTTTCCATCCACACCGGAGACCGAATCCGTATTTCGGGTGATCCCAAAGGTATTACAAGCTTTGAACACATCTATTGTTCATACCCGAGTTTGGTCAATGACCTTTCAGTGGGAACCAACCTGCTCATTGACGATGGTGAGATCGACTTGCTGGTCGTAGAGAAAGAGGCCGATTATGTGGTGTGTGAAGCCCAGAACGACGGCAAACTGGGTAGCCGCAAGAGTGTGAACATACCTGGTGTTCGCATCAATCTGCCTTCCCTGACTGAAAAAGACAAAGTAAATATAGATTTGGCCATCAAATACGATGTGGACTTTATTGCCCACTCCTTTGTACGTAACAAAAAAGACATTCTGGCTATTCAGGAAATCCTGGACGACAACGTTAGCGGCATCAAAATCATCGCCAAAATCGAAAATCAAGAAGGTGTCGACAACATCGATGAAATCCTGGAAGTTGCCTACGGCGTGATGATTGCTCGTGGTGACCTCGGAATAGAAGTCGCTCAGGAAAAGATTCCCGGTATTCAACGCATGCTTATACGCAAATGTGTAGAGGCCAAGAAACCGGTGATCGTTGCCACGCAAATGCTGCACACCATGATTCAGAACCCGCGCCCGACTCGCGCTGAAGTGACAGATATTGCCAATGCCATCTACTATCGCACCGACGCTTTGATGCTAAGCGGTGAAACGGCTTATGGAAAATATCCGGTAGAAGCCGTTAAAACGATGTCAAAAATTGCCGAAGAAGCTGAAAAAACCAAGGTTAGCTCCAACGATATTTTGGTTCCCATGCCAGAAACCAACATGGACGCCACCTCGTTCCTGGCCCAACAAGCTGTAAGTGGCGCCACCAAGTTGAACTGCGATGCAATCATCACCGACTCCTACACCGGTACTACTGCTAGGTACCTGGCCGCTTTCCGTGGTAAGAACCCTGTTTATGCCATTTGCTATAGAGAACGCACCGTTCGCCAGCTAGCCCTTTCATACGGCGTTTTCCCGATTTATCAGGAAATCCGCAAAAGCACGCGTGTATATTTGGTAGCCGCATTGAAAATGCTGATTCAAAAGTCATTCCTTACTGGTAGCGAAATGGTCATCTACCTAAGCAGCAGTTTTGGTGTTGCCGGCGGAACAACTTTCCTGGAAATCAACCATGTGGATACGATCATCAACAACGCCGATCACTTCCTCCTTCCGAATTTTCCGGCTGAAGGCTAATTTCTGCTGAAATGAATGCCGAGCTGGAGCAGTACCTACTGGACCACACGGATCCGGAACCGGCCTTGTTGCAGGAGCTGAGCCGTGACACCCACGCCAGACTGCTCAACGGCCGAATGGTTTCGGGGCACTTGCAAGGCCGATTACTGGTGATGCTATGCCGGATGATACAGCCCAAAAAGGTGCTCGAACTGGGCACTTTTACGGGTTATTCTGCCCTGTGTTTTGCCGAAGGCACTGCCGAAGACGCAGAAATCCATACCATCGAAATAAACGACGAACTCGAGGATCAAGCCAGCTACTGGTTAAGCCGCTCCGAATTCGGTCATAAGATTCGGTTGCACATCGGGGATGCCCTTCAAATAGTTCCGGCGATGGAAGAAACCTTCGACCTGGCATTCATCGATTGCGATAAAAGAGACTACAAAGCCTGTTACGAAAAGGTTCTGCCCAAAGTCAGACCCGGTGGTTTCATACTGGCTGACAATACGCTTTGGGGCGGTAAAATCCTCGCTGAAATTGCGCCGAATGACGCCCAGAGTCTTGCTATTATTGAATTTAACGACTACCTTGCGAACGATTCGCGGGTCGAAAAAGTGCTCCTTCCACTACGGGACGGGCTCACACTCATCCATAAAAAAACTACCAACCATGGATACCACCAGACAAAATAAGATAAACCGCCTCTTACAGAAAGAATTGAGCGATGCCTTCCTAAAACAGGCCAAAGGCTTGCACGGGGTCATCATTTCAGTCAGCCAGGTTCGGGTAAGCCCTGACCTTGGTGTCGCCAAAGCTTATCTGAGCATTTTTCCGACCGAAAAAGGCCCGGAAATAATCAAAAACATCCAGGACAACACCCGCGAAATCCGCTACGACCTAGCTGCAAAAGTTCGCTTTCAGCTTCGTAAGATTCCTGAACTGTATTTCTACCTCGATGACTCGCTCGATTACGCTGAAAACATCGACGCCTTGCTTAAGAAATAGACTGCCCTAGAAATAGACTACGCTAAAATAGACTGTTGTGAACCTGCCGCTGCACATCGCCCGACGCTATCTGTTTTCACGGAAAACGCACAATGCCATCAACATCGTATCGCTGGTTTCCGTTTTCGGAGTAGCCATCGCAGTGGCTGCACTGGTTTGCGTCCTTTCAGTCTACAACGGGTTTCAGAAATTGCTGGGCGACATGTACAGCAGCTTCGATCCTCAAATCAAAATCAAGGTGGTTGAAGGCAA
>Ga0209429_10000335_pt1 | contig 32373 bp, 25 predicted proteins | sample BarGraNGADG00212_3_FD_184493 | JGI IMG/M metagenome (GOLD analysis project Ga0209429, IMG submission 184493) | Arctic peat soil microbial communities from Barrow, Alaska - Barrow Graham LP Ref core NGADG0004-212 (SPAdes) (version 2) | ecosystem: Environmental > Terrestrial > Soil > Wetlands >... | reverse complement strand
GCTGCTGTGCCCTCCAACGACGATCATCGCGTCTACTGTGGCTGCCAGCTGTGCCGCCTCCTGCTGACGCAGGAATGTAGCCGCGCAGATGGTTTGTTTCACCGTCAGACCGGGGAACCGGCTGAGCAGGCGCTGGGAGATCGTCTGCCATAGCTGCGGGGGGAAAGTGGTCTGCGGTACCAGCAGCGCGTTCTTTGCTTCCGGCGGCAGTTGATCCACCTCTTCAAGAGTAGAAACCACCCAGACCGGTCCCTTGCAGTGCCCAGCGGTGCCTTCGACCTCAGGATGGCCCGCGTCGCCTACCAGGATAACGGGCGCGCCAAGTTGGCTAAAGTCGCTGACTACCTCATGCAGGCGCCTGACGAAGGGACAGGTACAGTCCACAACCTGCGCTGCGCAGCTCTGGGCTTCCTGCTCCAGCGCCGGGGTGACGCCGTGGCTTCTGAGCACCAACAGCCCACCCTGCGCGTCCTTTGGATTGTTGACAGGTTGCATGCCCTGTTTGGACAGCGCCTCCACCACCTGAGGGTTGTGGATCAACTCTCCCAGGGTATAGGCGGGCAAACCAGATGCCTGTGCCTGCGTAAGAGCCTGTAGCGCCTGTTCAACTGCCTGCCGGACACCTACACAAAAACCGGCATGTTTGGCAACAATGATCGGCAACTGAACCTCCTACCAGCACATCCTCTTTCGTTTCGACACAAGTCGCGCATCTCCTGCAAGGGGGGAAAAATTATCTTGCGGCCAGCGCCTGCTGAGCAGTTTGCCTGGCCTGTATCAAGGTGGAGATAAGCAATTGGGTCAGTTCATCACACACATCCTTGCCAACGCCGCGAATTGCCAGATGCCTGTAGTCAAGGGTGGGTAGGAAATAGATATGCGTAGCGCGAAACGGGCGCACGCGGCCGTGTATGTACACAGGCATCACCGGCACACAATTGCGAAGCGCGATGAGGCTCAGCCCACTCTCGACGTTTTGCATAAGTTTCTCCGGAGGCATTCTTGTGCCCTCGGGGAAGAGGCCCAGAACATTATTGTTCTTCAGCACCTCGTTGCAGGCGCGCATGGCAGCCATGTCCGTCATATGGCGGGAGACGAAGATGGTGTGCAGTTTGTCCAGGAAAAACTTGATCAGCGCGTTGGTGCCCAGTTCCCGTTTGCCAAGGAAGCGCACTTCGTAACGCTTGATGGCAATGGCGATGAAGATGGGGTCCAGCATGCTGGTGTGGTTTGCCATTACGATGTAGGGCGCATCGGCGCTGTCTATCCTTTGGCGATCATGGTAGCGAACGGGATAGATGAAAGTGCACAGGACCCAACTTAACGCGCGCGCCAGGCTGAACCAAAAGGTTCGCTTCTCACGAGTCTGCTCACGCTTGTTTTGCATAAGCTTCCTCCACTATCCGCAGAATAGCCGTTACTGATTCTTCAAAACTAAGGTTTGTCGTATCCAGCATCACAGCGTCATCGGCCTTGCGCAGGGGGTCCACCAGGCGCTCCTGATCCTGACGGTCGCGCGCCTGTAATTCTTTCAGCACGTTATCCAGGGTTGCGCCAGGCTCTTTATGTTTGATTTGTGCGAAACGACGCTGTGCTCGCATCTCGGGCGATGCTGTCACAAAGACTTTAACGCGCGCCTGAGGCAACACAACGGTGCCGATGTCGCGTCCGTCGATGATCATGCTTTGTCGCCTGGCCAGCTCCTGCTGCAGGCTGACCAGATACCGGCGGACGCCGCGATACCTGGAAACAGTGGATGCGGCTGAGCCCACCGCCTGGCTGCGAATGGCTTCATCAACGTTGATTCCATTGAGCCAGGTGTTCTGGCGATGCTCGGAAAAACACACCTCCACTTGCGCCCTGCCTTGCAGGCAGAGAGTCTCCAGCGCTTGCTCGTCACGTACATCAAGGTCAAGCTGCAGCGCAGCCAGGGCCACAGCGCGGTACATTGCCCCAGTGTCCAGATGCAGAATATTCAGTTCTTTTGCGACGGCGTCAGCAAGGCTTGATTTGCCTGCTCCAACGGGACCGTCCAGGGCGATGAGGATTGGCTGCGTGGGCATATAGCGCGGTCTTTCCTTGCTCATTTTCTTTCTATGCTTGCTTAGCGGATCATGCTTTGAGTCAGATCCCAGCCGGCCAGGATGGCGTTTTGGTGTGCCACTGCATATTGTCCGGTTGCGATGGCATCCGCCATATCCCTGGGGAAGTGGATACAGATGTGACCAGTTAATCCATTATTGGCGTTGTGATCCACTTCGTGGCCATGGCTATGCGTAGAGGCCATGTAGACCCGACCGTCTGAGAAGATGACCCAGACTGGGCGGGGCGTCCAGTTATTGTAGCCCAGGACCTTTTCCATTGTGTCAGTATCCTGCTTCGTGGGCGGCTCGCCATCGGCATGCTTGCCGACGCTGAAAACCTTGATGTTGTAGTGCGCACCGCTCATGAAGTCGTAAATGGTCACATTGGGCATGGACCGGATGCGTCCGCGGATCTCCCCATACCAATCAGCCTTGCGCACCTCCGAAGCATGGGGCGCGGTGAAACTGCTTTGGACGGGTGCCTGCGTAACAGTTGGTGAAGGAGTGGGCGTTGGTGTTGGCAAAGCGCCGGTCAAGCCGCTTGCGGCCACTGCTTTGGGATCGCTCAGCTTGGCCAGGGTCAGCTTGCCCGCGATGCCGTCAGCGGTCAACTTGTTATTGCTTTGGAAGGCCTGAAGGGCCAGGAAAGATTTGGGACCAAAGATACCGTCAGCGCCGCCAGTCAGGTATTTCAGCGCGATCAGCCTTTGCTGCATGGCCTTGACTTCGCTGCCGCTGTCGCCAATGCGCGGGCTTGTGATGATGGCGCTGTCAGGATCTGGAGAAGTGCCGCTGGCGATGTAATCATTGGCTTTGGCCGCCGCACTGTAGAGCGTGTTACGCGTCAGGGCGCCTGCCAAGCCATCGGCAGACAGGCTGTTGTTCTTCTGGAAGGCGGTAACAGCCAGCGCAGTTTGGGTGCCGAAGACGCCATCTGCCGTACCGCTTAAATAGCGCAGGGCAACCAGGCGGCTTTGCAGTGCGATGACCGTCTCGCCAACCGAGCCGATGCTCATGGTGGCGCTGGCAGGTGGCATGGCAGGCGTGCTGTTCGGCGCAGCAGTCGGGATGACCTGGGTGGCCGCAGTTGGCTGTAGGGGCTTATCCCGCAGTGTGTTGATCGCAAGCATCGTGAAACTGTCTGCCTTGCCTGTCACCTTGATACTGTGCTCTTTTTGAAAGGTCCGTACGGCAGCGGAGGTCTCACTTGTAAAGGTATCACTGATCGGGCCTTTGTAAAGGCTCAGGAATTGGAGAGCTCTATGCAATTCCAGCACAGCATCGCCTTTGTCGCCCTGCTGCATGGTATACCCGGCTATCGGCGGCAGAGTGGCCAGGTAGACCAGATTGCCTTTGGCGTTGCGTGGCCTCTTCTCATAAAGCAATTCCTGCAGTTCGGGCAGGGCGATGCCGGTGGGGCGCAGCTTATTCTCCTCCTGGAAGGCCTTGAGCGATGTCAGCGTGCCCGGGCCAAAGCTCGCATCGATCGCGCCCTGATAATAGCCCAGCTCCGTCAGAGCCTGCTGCAGGGTGCGTACCTTGTCGCCGATAGTGCCTACGGCCAGGGTTTCATAATTTTGCCTGGCAGTGATGGTGATGGGAAGTACCCTGCCTTCAAGATACTGCTCGGGGATGTTAACATACAGGGCCAGCACATAACCGGTGTAGTCTTTGTACTGCGCCTTGAGGAAATCCCCGCTGGTGGAGAGAACCTGAATGGTTGCGCCTGTTGGGACAGTCAGCAGGCGCATTGCGGAAAGCGAGGCCGACTTGCGCATATTGATCGAGGCCGAGGTCGTCGTCTGGTAGGGATAGACCGCCTCAGCCTCTGTACTGTCTGCATTGAAAGCGGGGGATGCAGTCGGCTCCGTGCTTGGGGACACCGTGGGCTGCGCGATCCCCTGCGTATCAAGGTCCGCAAACAGCAGGGCCTGGGTGACGGATCCTGCGATACCATCAGCCTTAATGCCCTTTTCACGCTGGAAGGCAGTCACCGCGGCTTGTGTTCCTTCGCCATAATCAGCATCGATGCCGCCCTTGTAGAATCCCAACTCATTCAGGCGCTGCTGCAGCTCCACGATGGCATCGCCCCGGTCGCCCGGGCGCAGAATAAGCCCCGGGATGGCAGGAAGGGTCTTGACCTCTGTCGTGCGCCCGGCGGCATTTTTCGGCTTGCCTTCAAATAGCGTCTGCTGCGTCAAGGGGTCCGCAAGGCCTGTCTGGGTGATGGCGTTCATCTTTTGGAAGTCAATGACCGCCTGCTGCGTCCCAGGGCCGAAGTTACTGTCAAGCGCCCCAGAGTAGAAGTCGAGCTCTTTCAGCGCGCCTTGAAGTGCCTTGACTTTGGGGCCTTCCGCACCGTTTCCCAGAAGTGGATATTGAAGCTCCACTTCCGCAGTGACAGTGGCTACGCTTGCCTGGGGCAGTGCCGTGACAATGAGGGCAGCGCATAGGACCATAATAAGGAGCCGCCTTGATCTCTTTGTGTTCATGGCTTACCTCCGCGAATCATTTACTAAGTTCATTCTATGCGCTCACACGCCAAGTGTCAAGAAAACTCCTGAATATTGTAACAATAAACAAGGGAATCCGTAACAAATACCGGATATCTCAGATGCGCTCGGCATCACGGCTGAGGCGCAGCATATAGGGCACATCCTGCAGGGGCTGACCAAAGACATCCCTGCCCTCCGGCGTCAAACCGCGGTAGATAAGCAGGGTGTCGTTACCGTCGCTGGCAACATCCAGGGTGCCTACCTGAAGCACCGGCCGCTCACGGCGCAAGCTGAGCGCTTGCTTGACATAGGCCAGGATCTTTTGATCTTCCTTGCCCCAGGGAAAGGTGCCCCGGCAGAAGGGATCACTCGCGCCTTCCATGCCCACCTCATCACCATAGTAGATGCTGGGCATGCCCGGCAAGGCGACGATGAGCGTCACCAGCTTCTTCAGCCGCTCCGTGGCAAGCGTCCGCTGCTTCCCGTCCAATCGCTGCTGGCCCCTGTCTTTTTTTGGGAGGTGTTGGTACTGCTGCTTGACCAGCACGTTAAGCACGCGCGCGCGGTCATGGCTGCCCATCAGGTTCATCAGGGAGTAAAAAAACTTGGGCGGATAATTTTCCTGCAGCGAGCGGATATTGCGCACCACCTGCGGGGCATCGATATCTCCGGTAAAGAAGTTGATGAGCGTCTCGCGCAGGGGATAATTCATTACCGTGTCAAATGTGTCACCCAGGCTGTAATTTCGCATCTCACCATAGGCAACCTTGTTGCTGGCGTCTTCCCACACCTCGCCCAGGATGGCGGCATCAGGGCGCTGGTCTTTGACGGCGTGGCGCAGCCCGCGCAGGAAATCCATGGGCAGTTCATCTGCCACGTCCAGTCGCCAGCCGGAGGCCCCCAGCTTGACCCAGCGGCGCGTGATGCCCTTTCTGCCCAGGATGAACTCCCTGAAGCTGGGATCTTGCTTGTTTACCTGAGGCAGTGTGGGGATACTCCACCAGCTGGCGTACTTGTCGGGATAACTGGTGAAGGAGTACCAGGGGTAATAGGGAGAATGCTTGGAGTTGTAGGCGCCCCGGGTTGGGTAGCGGCCGTACTTGTTGAAGTAGATGCTGTCCTCGCCCGTGTGGTTGAACACCGCGTCCAGTATGATGCGGATACCCATCGCTTCAGCCGCGCTGCAGAGCTGTTCAAAGTCCGTCTGCGTGCCCAACATTGGGTCTATCCGCTCATAGTCGCCTGTATCGTAGCGGTGGTTGGAGCGGGCCATGAAGATAGGGTTGATGTAGATAATGGTGATACCAAGGTCTTTGAGATAGGGCAGCTTCTCCTGGATGCCCTTGAGATCGCCGCCGAAAAAGTCCACCGGCTGCTGGTCGCCATCAGGACCCTGGAAATCTGCCAGGGGAAGGTCCTCCCAGTCTTCATGCAAAATCAGGTCGGTCCTTGCGCTGACAGGGGGCTTGGAGCGCATGAAGCGATCGGGGAAGATCTGATACATGATCCCTCGGCGCAGGTATTCTGGCGGGTCAAAGGCGGGGTCATAGACGGTGATCTGGAAGGAGGGCGGGCCATCAAGATAGCTGGCCCCCACGCCGCCCAGACGGTCGTGCGCGTTACCGCAGTAGAGCCTGCGCCCCCGCTCGTCCTCTGTAATGAAGTCATACCACAGGGTGCAGGGTTCATCAGGCAGGATGATGCTGACCTCCCATCCCGTGATGCCAACGGGCTGCATGGGGTAGGCCTTCTCATGGCCGTTCCATGTGCGCAGGGTAACGGTCTTTGCGCCGCCCTGTACGTAAAGCCTCAGCCGCACGGTGCTGCCCTGGGGTAAGGCTCCCAGCGGCGTCCGGCAGTCAAGGCTTTGTGAGTTGTGGTATAGCTCCATGATGCATCCTTTCTCAGGTGGCAATGTGCAGCACGCGCCTGGCCAGCAGGCTGAGCACGTAAAAGGCCGCGGCGCACAGCACCACGGCTGCGCCCACGCTTGTGCCAAGGTGATAGGCAGCGATCAACCCTATTACGCCTGACAACAGGCTGATCAGCACGCTGAACAGCGCGTGCTGTGGTGTGCTGCGGGAAATGTTGCGGGCAGCCGCAGCAGGCAAGATCAGCAGCGCGTTGATCAGCAAAACGCCCACCCAACGGATGGACAGCATCACAGCGATCGCCACCAAACATACAAAGGCATCTTCCACCAGTCTTGTTTTGACGCCGCGGCTTTGCGCCAGCTGTGGGTTCACGGCGCTGAGCAGCAAATGGTTAAACAGCAAAAGCCAGCACAGTAGACCCAGTGCCAGGGAAACCAGAAGCCAAAGCAGGTCGCCAGGCGCTATCGCCAGTACATCTCCCACCAAAAGCGAGGAATACTTGCTGAAACTGCCGCTTTGGCTCAGCAGCACCAAGCCCATGGCGATGCCGGTAGAGGAAAACACGCTGATATTGGTATCCGCCGACGCGCCGCCCTTGCGGTTGATCTGGCTGATCAGAAGTGCCCAGAGCAGGCCAAAGACGATCAGGGAGACCTGCAGCGAGCCGATGCCAAGCAGCATGCCAAGTCCGGCGCCGGCCAGCGCCGAGTGCCCCAGGGCATCGGAGAAGAAGGCCATGCGCTGGTTGACCGCCATGGTGCCAAACAGCGCCAGCAGCGGGGTCAAAAGCAGAAGCGCAAGCAGCGCGTTTTTCATAAACTGCATGCTGAATATGGGAAAGGGGAGCAGGGTGTCCATGACCTTGTAGACTGTTTCCATCAGCTGGCTTTTCCAGTGCCGTGCGTGTGCGGGAATGCGGTCGCAAAGGCCGCCGAGCCAAAGACCTCCGAGGCACTTCCCACATAGAGGACTGTTCTGTCGATCAATGCCACCTGATCAGCGTATTCCTGAACCAATACCCAGTCGTGTGAGACCATCAGGATCGCCAGGTGTTTTTGGCGTCGCAGTGCGCTGACAGTGTCCAGGAAAAGCGCCTGCCCGTTGTGATCCACGCCTGAAACCGGTTCGTCCAGTATCAGCAGATCAGGCGTGGGCGTCAACGCCAGCGCCAGAAGCACGCGCTGAAGCTCGCCTCCGGACAGCGCGCCCAATCGCTTGTCGATCAGGGCTTCCGCCTGAGCCAAGGCCAGCGCTTCCAGTACCTGCTGCCTGGTTTTCGCGCCGATACCGGTCCATACGGGCCTCTTGCTCAAGGCACTTGACAGGAGATCGCGCACGGTCAGGGGCATTTGCTTGTCAAAGTGCAGCTGCTGGGGCACATACCCTGTGCGCATTGTGGAAAAGGGCTTGCCATGTTCATCCAGATGGAGGATCTTGCCCTCAAAGGGCACCTGGCGCAGCATCGCGCGCAGCAGCGTGGTCTTGCCGCCGCCGTTGGGGCCCACCAGCACGGTCAATTCCCCGCAGTGGATGTGCAGGCTGACGTCTGAGAGCAGCGTCTCATTGTCAAGCCTGACGCTCACATCCTGCAGCTCGATATGGCATAGGCCGCAGCTGTGATTGATCTCATCACTCGCTTGCACTTACCTGCTCCTCTCCGTAATAGACGCAAAGCGCCTGCAGCGCGCAGTTCTCGCACAAAGGGCGCCGCGCCTTGCATACGCGCCGCCCGTGGTAAATGAGCCAATGGTGCGCCTTGTTCCAATCCTCCTGAGGGACGACCCGCATCAGCTCCTGCTCTGTTTTCTCAGCGGTATTGCCTTTGGCCAGCCCCAGACGGCGGCTGACGCGAAAGACATGTGTATCCACCGGCATCGCCGGGATATCAAAGGCGTTGGCCAACACCACGCTGGCGGTCTTGCGCCCCACGCCGGGTAAACGGGTGAGGTCTGCCATGGCAGCGGGCACTTGTCCGCCGAAGTCGGAGACGATCAGCCGGCAAGCGGCCACGATGTTGCCTGCCTTGGAGGCGAAGCCGCAGCTCTTGACATAGGGGTAGAGCGTTTCAGACCGAGTGGCTGCCATCGACTGCACATCATGGAAAGTGTCGAAAACCAGGGGGGTTACCTTGTTGACTTGCTTGTCAGTGCACTGCGCGGACAGCATGGTGGCCACCAGCAATTGGTAGGGGTTGGAAAAGTCAAGCTGGGATCTGGTATCCGGATATTCGCTGGCCAACTTGGCAAGGATCAGCCGCGCGTTGCCCCTTTGGCTCTGGACTTTGCTCATCGGATTATGCGTTCCAGAACCTTGCGATACTCCGTGATCTTTAGAAGGATAAAGACCTCCACTGGGAAGAAAAGCAGATTTTTTACCACGCGCAGCGGCAGGATAGCGAAGAATCCTTTGCCTATGATGGGCACCAGCAGCAGCGTATTGAACAATAGGTGCCCAAAAAGTGTGATCAGCACCTGACAGAGCACGATCCGTTGTTTGGATACGCCAGGCTTCCCCAGGAAATAGCCGTAACAGAGGCCTGACAGCGAGGCCACCAGCGTAAAGAGCGGGTTGAAGGGCCCTGAAGGGAAGAGCAACGCGCCGATGATATCGGCCGCGACTGCCGCCATCAGGCCGCCCGGCACGCCAAACAGCATGCCCGCAACAGCGATTGGTACAAAACCGAAGGAGATGCTCAATACTTTGTCGTTGTAGCCCAAAAATCGCTTGAGGATGATGGAGAGCGCGACCAGCAGGGCGATACTGATCAGTTTCTTCAGTGTGAAAGTGGAGTCCGTAGTGGCGGATGGCTGCATGAGGCACCCCCTAACATTCAATCGGATACGATGTACACCTTTTCAAACAGGAAATCCTTAAGCGCCTGACGGTTGGCCTCAAAATCCATCAGCTGGCTGTCTCCGCCAAAGTACACAAAAAGATTGTATGTGTCGTCAATCGGCAGGCGGAACTGCTCCAGCTTGATGCCACGCATGGAAAATGCAATGTTGAAGGCCTCCAGCATGTCCGAGGTCGTTAAGTTGGTGGATAGGATGTTATCTATCACGCTGTCCAATATAGCGCGCGCTTTCTCATAGGTGACATTCTTGAGGCTGTCCGCGATGGAACTGAGCACCAGCCTGGTTCTGTAAGTGCGGCCGATATCGTGTGGATCGCCATTGATGGCGCTGACGCGCCTTGTACGCATATAGATGACTGCCGCGTGCCCCGTGAAGTGGTAGGTGCCGCCGGAGGCCATCGAAGGCTTTGTGCTGTTGGGGGAAATGGCATAGCGCCTCAGGTAGCTGGCCTCGCCATCTGTGATAGTCAGTTGTACGCCGCCTACTGCGTCCACGATGGACTGCACCTGGCTCCAGTCCATGAGGATGTATTTCTCAATTTGGATGCCAAAATGGCGGTTGATCGTGTCCACCAGGCCCTGCATGCCATACTCCTTGACGATGTAGGTGAGCCGGCCTGGCATGCCGTCTGGGTGCAGCACCAGCATATCACGTATAAAAGAGGTGGTGATGATGCGGCCAGCCACTTCGTCTATCGTCACCAGAACCATGCCATCGGAGTAGCCCAGCCTGCTCATGTTCGCGTTCCAGGAGTCCATGCAGACCAGCAAATAGTGGTGCATCCCGCTGGGCGTTTTGGGGATTTCCTCAGGGGTAAGCACGCTGATCGGGGGGATCTCCTGCCTGGCTTGTGCCAGAGGCAAGCCCATTAGCAGACAGGCACATAAAATGATTGCGAGCAGTTTTTTCATCAATTGATGCCTTTCAAAGCGTGTGCTCACTGGGAGCGGGCGAAGGCTCTTCCCAGCGCTCCAAGGCGACCTCAGTTTCCTGGAAGAACTCAAGGGCGAAAGCATCCGGATAGCCTTGTTCATATACCACGCGCTTGATGCCCGCGTTGACCATGATCCTGGCACAGACCGAGCAGGGCTGATGGGTGCAGTACAGCGTACCGCCTTCAATGGATACGCCCAGCTTGGCTGCCTGGATGACGGCGTTTTGCTCAGCGTGGATGGCGTAGCAGACCTCCGTATGCGTCCCTGAAGGAATATTGAGCTGCCGCCTGAGGCAATAACCCCTCTCCTTGCAGGTGCGCATGCCTGCCGGCGCGCCATTATAGCCAGTGGTCATCACGCGTTTGTCCTTGACGATCACGGCCCCTATCGCCCGTCCAGGCTGAAAACAACTTGACCAGGTGGCTACCAACCGCGCCATCTGCATGAACCGCAGGTCCCATTTATCCAAACGCCGCACCTCCGCTGATTTGCCTATTATATACGCGGGAACCTGGAGTGTCAATTTTCGCGTGACACCGGACGGCGTCAGGTTGTTGTGGGTAGATCACCTGCCGCGCACACCTCAGGGCAGTGTTTTCGCCGCGTGGCTGTTGGACAAGCCTGTTTCCTTATGCTATGATAATAGCTGGATTTTACAGTTGGGGGATGGACTTTGGACGCAAGCAAACTTGCCCGGTTGGAAGAGCTTTTACCCACGGTTGAGAAGCCGGCCCGCTATATCGGCGGAGAGATGAACACCCAGATCAAGCAACGGCTGCAGGATACCGCCACCTTCGCCTTCTGCTTTCCTGATATTTACGAGGTGGCCATGAGCCACCTGGGCATGAAGATACTTTATTACATCCTAAACAAAGAGCCCGATATGCTCTGTGAGCGTGTGATGATGCCCTGGGCAGATATGGCTGATCACCTGAGACAGGAGCGCATCCCTCTGTTTTCTCTGGAAACGCGTACGGCCCTGAGCGATTTTGACGTGGTGGGCTTTACCCTGCAATACGAGATGAGCTATACCAACATCCTGGAGATGCTTGACCTGGGTGGCATCGCTGTCAAATCTGTCGAGCGCGAGGAGATGGCCCCCATCGTGATCGCAGGCGGCCCCTGCGCCTTTAACCCGGAGCCTCTGGCCTCCTTCATTGACTGCTTTGTCATCGGCGATGGCGAGACTGCCATTGTGGAGGTCACCGCCCTGATCAAGCGTCTGCGCCTGGCTGGCAATTCGCGCGCTGACATCCTCCTGGCGCTCAGCCAGATCGAGGGCTGCTATGTGCCCTCGCTGTATGAGGTCTGCTACAAGGCCGATGGCAGGGTGTTGTCCTTTGAGCCCTTGCAGGCGGGGGTGCCTGTCACCGTGCGCAAACGGGTTGAGCTTGACTTGAATGCCGCTGCCTTCCCTGATGAGATCCCTGTGCCTTATACCGAGATAGTGCACGATCGCATTGCCATTGAGATCATGCGCGGCTGTACACGCGGCTGCCGTTTCTGCCAGGCAGGCATGCTTTACCGCCCCGTGCGGGAGCGAAGCCTGGAAACGCTCTACTCTCTGGCTGAGCGCCTGGTCAAGGCAACGGGCTATGAGGAGATGTCCTTGTCTTCCCTCTCGTCTGGTGACTTTGGCCAACTGGCCGAGCTGATCCACGGCTTGATGGATCGATTCGCTGCTCAGCGCGTCTCGGTCTCTCTGCCCTCCATGCGCATCGACAGCCTGGTCAAGCAATCTCTGGAGGAGACGCGGGAAGTGCGTAAATCCGGCTTGACCTTGGCGCCGGAAGCCGGCACTCAGCGCCTGCGCGATGTGATTAATAAGGGTGTATCGCAGGCTGATCTGGTACGCTCGGTGACAGATGCCTTCCAAAGCGGATGGAACACTGTCAAGCTGTATTTCATGATCGGCCTGCCCACCGAGACTGACGCAGACCTGGTGAGTATCGGCCAGACGGCCAAGGCGGTGCTGGATGCCTATTACGCGCTGCCCAAGGATAAGCGCATGCCCGGGCTCAAGATCACGCTGAGCGCCTCGACCTTTGTGCCCAAAGCTTTCACGCCTTTCCAGTGGGAAGCGCAGGACGGCATCGAGGAGATGAAGCGCAAGCAGGTGCTCTTGCGTGATATCCTCAACATGAAGGGTGTGTTTTTCAGCTGGCATGAGGCTGAGCTGAGCGTTATCGAGGCCTGCGTGGCCCGTGGTGACCGCAGGCTGGGCAATGTGATCTACACAGCCTGGCAGCGCGGCTGCCGCTTGGACGGCTGGCGGGAGCATTTCAAATATGATGAGTGGATGAGGGCTTTCATGGCAAATGGGCTTGATCCCGCCTTCTATGCCCATCGCGTGCGTGATAAGGAGGAACTGCTGCCCTGGGCCTTCATTGATGCCGGCGTGACGCAGCAGTATCTGTGGCTGGAGCGCGAGCGCGCCATCGAAGGTGTGGTAACGCCCGACTGCCGGAGCGGATGCCAGGGCTGCGGCCTGTACCGCTTTGAGGGGGCTTGCATCGCATGAAGATGCTCGTGGTGTTTTCCCAGACGGGCGGGCTGAAGTACATTGGCCACCTGGATCTGATGCGCGCCATGCAGCGCGCCCTGCGCCGCAGCGGCCTGCCGGTGAAGTACTCACAGGGTTTCAATCCGCATATCATCCTGGGCTTCGCGGCGCCGCTGTCAGTCGGCACCGAAGGTCTGCGCGAGGTGATGGAGGTGCCGCTTGAAAAGGAAATCAGCGCGCAGCATTTCCTGGACGCGCTCAACCAGGCCTTGCCGCCCCTGATCCGCTGCGTTTCTGCCAGGCAGGTCGATGACAGTCATCCGGCTCCCATGGCGCTGTGCGTTGCCGCGCGCTTCTCGATCACGCCTCCGGAGGAACGGCAGAAGCTCCTGGCCGCGGTGCCGGGATTCATGGAGAGAACAAGTATCCCGGCCACGCGCAAGTCCAAGAAGGGCATGGTGGAAATCGACATCCGTCCCCTGATCTATAACCTGATCGCCAGGGATGACCATCTGGATGCCGTGCTGGCGCTGGCTGAATCCGGCACCTGCAAGCCGGAGATATTAATCCAGGCCTTGGGCGAATACGCGGGCGTATCTTCGATGCGCTGTCAGATCGTTCGCACTGGCCTGCTCAGCGCGCAGTTTGCACCCCTGGAGGACGCATGAGCCTGCTGTTGATCGAGTATCACGGCACGGAGCGCGAGATCGCGCTGCTTGAAGATGGCCAACTGCTTGAGTATGTCAAGGACAACCACCAGGCCGGCTTGAGTGCTGAGGACATCTATCTGGGTCAGGTGGGCAGGGTGATGAAGAGCCTGTCCGCCGTCTTTGTGCGACTCTCCAAGGATGTGGAAGGCTTCCTGCCCTTTCATGAGATACCCGGCGGAAAGGTGCCCAGGCCGGGCGATCAGCTGCTGGTGCAGGTCAAACGTCCGCCGCAGGGCAGCAAGGCAGCCTACCTGACCTGCGACATTGCCTTGCCTGGCGCTTCAGTGCTTTTGATGCCGATGAGTCAGGCATTGCGCGTCTCCAAACGCATCCATGATGAAGGCGAGCGCCAGCGCCTGTTGCTGTTGGCCAAAGCGCTGGCGCCTGCTGGATGTGGCCTTGTCATGCGCCAGGAAAGTACAGGTAAAGAGGCGGAAGATATCCGCCCGGAGCTTGAACTGCTCCTGTCGCGCTGGCGGGATATTCAGGCGGAATCGGCCAGGCACACGGCCCCATGCCCGATCGCCCAGGCGCCGGATGCCTTGTCAAAACTCCTGCGTGAGCTGCATGAAAAGCCGGAACGCGTACTGTCAAATCAGGCGGACCTGCTGCCTGATCAGGGCATTGTCGTCTCTTACACGGAAAGCCCCATGCAGCTTTACGATGTGCATCACAAGCTGGCAAAGGCCTTGCGCCGCAAGATAAACCTCAAGTCAGGCGCTACACTGGTCATCGATCCCTGTGAGGCGATGACAGTCATCGACGTCAACACGGCAAAAAGCGTGCTGGGCCGCGACCGCGACAAAGCGCTGAAGGACACCAACGCGGAGGCAGCCCAGGAAATCGCCCGACTTTTACGGTTGAGGCGTGTGGGTGGCATTGTGCTGATCGACTTTATTGACATGGATGCCGCTGAGAGCCGGATGCAGGTGTTGGAGACTTTGAAGTCAGCCCTGGCGCGCGACCCGGTCAAGACGGCGGTTCATGGCTTCACCAGCCTGGGGCTGATTGAGTTGACGCGCAAGAAAGCAGACGCGCCTTTGGCCGCTGCGAATCTGCGGATCTGCCCCGCCTGCCGAGGGACGGGTTATATGCCTGACGAGGCGCTTGACGAGGAATCGACCCAGGAGTTGCCGATAGATGATGCGTGACGAGATAGTACAGATCGATCAGGAAGCATTGGCTGCCCAAAAGCGCTTTGCGGCCCTGGTCAAAGATCATGCGGACAAACCCAGGAGCTATCATCTGGTTACCTTCGGCTGTCAGATGAATGCCCACGATTCGGAGACTTTAGCGGGTTTGATGGAGGGCATGGGCATGAGCCAGGCCGGCACCCGCGAGAACGCGGACCTGGTGCTGTTCAACACCTGCTGCATCCGCGACAACGCTGAGCGCAAGGCCCTGGGCAACATTACCTGGCTCAAGGAGATCAAGCGCGAGCGGCCGCACATGCTCATCGGTATCTGCGGCTGCATGATGCAGCAAAAGGGCATGGCGGAGACGGTGCTCAGGAAGTACCCCTTTGTTGACATCGCCTTTGGTACGGGCAATCTCTACCGCCTGCCAGAATACCTCTATCAGGTGGTGGACGAGAAGTGCCGCGTGATCGACATCTCCAAAGAAGAGTCCAGTATCGCCGAAGGCCTGCCTATCCTGCGCGAGAGCCCCTTCAAGGCCTACATCAACATCATGTATGGCTGCAACAACTTCTGCTCCTACTGCATCGTGCCCTATGTGCGGGGGCGTGAGCGCAGCCGCAAGGCTGAGGACATCCTGTGCGAAGCGGAGGCCTTGGTCAGGGAGGGTGTGCAGGAGATCACGCTGCTGGGGCAGAATGTCAACAGTTACGGCAAGGCCGCGGGGGAGATCAGCTTTCCCCAACTGCTGCGCCGCTTGCAGGCGACCGGCATCCCTCGACTGCGCTTCATGACCTCCCATCCCAAGGACCTGTCTGATGAGCTGATCGCTGAATACGCGGCCAATACAGCCCTCGCCCCGCACCTGCACCTGCCAGTACAGTCAGGTAGCGACAGAATCCTTGCCGCCATGCGCCGGGGTTACGGTGTGGAAGATTATTTGGATAGAGTAAAGGCGCTCAGGCAGGCCTGCCCGGATATCGGTCTGACCACCGACCTCATTGTTGCCTTCCCTGGCGAGACGGAAAGTGACTTTGAAGAGACCATGCAGCTTGTCGCTCGCGTGCGCTATGACAGCGCTTTTACCTTCATCTACAGCCCCAGGGCTGGCACGCAGGCCGCTGGGCTGTCAGGCCGCATTGACCCTGTCACAGCCAAGGCGCGCATCGAGCGCCTGATCGCTCTGCAGGAAGGCATAAGCGGTGAGATTCTGGATAGCCTTGTGGGCCAAAGGATGGGTATATTGGTGGAGGGAATATCTGCCCGCAGGCAGAGCCAGCTAAGCGGCAAATGCGGGAGGAGCATCTCCGTCAACTTTACCGGGGGCGATGAGCGCCTGATTGGGCGGATCGTCCCGGTCAATATTACTGACCGTGGCAGCAACACGCTGCGCGGCGAATACTGAAAGGAAACCAACCCATGAACGAACAGATCAGACAAGAAGCCCAGAACCTGGCACAGTTGATTGCGCAGAGTTCCCAGTACACATTGATGCAGGAGCGTGAGCAGGAAGCCCTGCAGGACGATGCCCTGCAGGCTGAGTATCGCGAGTATGTATTTTTGCGTCAGCAGATGCAGGAAATGATGCAGGAAGAGAACGCGGCGCCAGACGCCATGGTCGAACTGGACGCGCAGGTCAAGGAGCTGGAAGCCAAGCTGCAAAAGATGGACAACATGAGTCAGCTCAACGATGCCAGGGAGGCTTTCAGCAGTCTGATGGACGAAGTCAACACTGAACTGCAGAGCATCCTCGCCCCAGAGGAAGAGTTGGAAGGGTCTGCCTGCGGCAGCGGCGGCTGCGCGGGCTGCCAGGGCTGCGGCGCGCCCGAAAGGTAATTAGCTTATCGTATGCCCCAGCTTACGCCCATGATGCAGCAGTATATGGAGGTCAAGCAGAAGTACCCTGATGCGATAGTGTTCTATCGACTCGGGGACTTCTACGAGATGTTCTTTGAGGATGCGCTCGTGGCCAGCCGGGAGCTGGAGTTGACGCTGACCGGGCGTGACTGTGGCCTTGAGGAGCGCGCGCCCATGTGCGGCGTGCCCTACCACGCGGCGGACAGCTACATTGCTCGTCTGATTGCTGGAGGGCACAAGGTGGCTATCTGCGAACAGATGGAGGATCCAACGTTGGCCAAGGGCCTTGTGCGCCGCGATGTGATACGCGTGGTGACGCCGGGCACGATATCCGATTACAGCAACCTGCATGAAAAGGCCAATAATTTTGTGGCAGCCGTCTATCTTAGCGGCAAGCAGGCGGGCCTTGCGCTTTGCGATGTGACAACGGGGGAGTTCTATGTGCGCAGCTCTGGGGACGCCCCCCGTGAGCTTAAAAGCGTGCTTTCTGCCTGGCGGCCAAGCGAGATTATCACCAATGCGCCAGATGCTCTGCATGAATTGAGCGATGCCTTCATCCAGGGTTATACGCCCGCCGCGTTTTCCCAGGGCAACGCCAAGGAGACGCTGCTTACCCACTTTGCGGTGAGCAGCCTGGCCGCCCTGGGGTTGGATCACAGCATGCAGGCAGGCACTGCCGCCGCGGGCGCTTTGCTCAGGTACCTGCACGAGACGCAAAAGCTTTCGCTTAGTCACATAATCGGGCTGCGCGTGCTTGGCGCTGCACAGACCATGCCCCTGGATGCTGCCACACGGCGCAATCTGGAGCTGACTCTTGGCATCGCCAGCCAGGGGGCCTATGGTTCCCTATTGTGGCTGCTGGACAGGACAGCGACTGCCATGGGCGGACGCCTGCTGCGCAGTTGGGTGGAGCAGCCGCTGACGGTGGCAAACGCCATCCGGGAACGCCTGGATGCTATTCAGGCGCTGTTTGATGAGCCGGTGCTCTCTCAGGCACTGCATGACCATCTGCAGCAGGTCTATGACATGGAGCGGCTGCTGAGCAAGGTGGCCTATCGCAGCCTCAACGCCAGGGACTGCTTGAGTTTGCTGCGCGGGCTCTTGCAGGTGCCGGGCACCTTGTCCCTGCTTGACATAGTCAGCACACAGGGTCTGCGCGCGGCAGCGCAGCTATTGGATCCCCTGCCGCAGACTGTGCATCTGCTGGAAACCGCCATCGATCCGGATGCCCCGCTTGCCTTGACAGATGGTGGTGTCATCCGCGCCGGCTACAACGCCCAGTTGGATGATTATCGCTCGGCAGCGGTGCAAGGCAGGCAGTGGCTGCTGGATTTGGAGGCGCGTGAGCGTGATAGGACAGGCATCAAGAACCTCAAGGTGCAGTACAACCGTGTCTTTGGCTACTTCATTGAGGTCACCAAGTCGAACTATCAGCTGGTGCCCGATCACTACATCAGGCGTCAAACCTTGGCCAATGTCGAGCGTTACACAACTCAGGAATTGAAAAAGCTGGAAAGCAAGGTCACCGGGGCCCAGGGCGAAGCTCAGCGGCTGGAGGCGGAGCTCTTCGAAGAGGTGCGCCATAGTCTGACTTCTGTTTTGCCCGCCCTGCAGCGCACCGCACAGGGCTTCAAGACCCTGGATGCCCTTCTTTCCTTGGCTTGTGTGGCCCGTGAGAACAACTATGTCTGTCCGACCATCAACGAGGAAGGCCGCCTGCTCATCCGTGATGGCCGTCACCCGGTGGTGGAAAAGACCCTGCGCGAGCAGAGCTTTGTGCCCAACGATACCGATATGGATAATGACGCCAAGCGTATGCTCATTCTGACCGGCCCCAACATGGCAGGCAAGTCCACCTATATGCGCCAGACCGCGCTGATCCTTTTAATGGCCCACATGGGGAGCTTCGTGCCGGCAAGCAGCGCAGATATCCCGCTGAGTGACAATATCTTCACGCGCATCGGTGCTTCCGATGATCTGGCAGGTGGCCAATCCACCTTCATGGTGGAGATGAGCGAGCTGGCTTACATCCTGCGCAATGCCACGCCGCGTTCGCTTGTGATACTCGACGAGATCGGGCGGGGCACGGGTACCTTTGATGGCTTGTCCATCGCCTGGGCCGCGGTGGAGTACTTGACCGACAAGAAGAAGTCAGGCGCTGTGACTTTGTTTGCCACACACTACCATGAGCTGTCGGAACTTGAGGGCAACTTGCCTGGCGTACAGAACTATTGCGTTTCCGTGCGCGAGATGGGTGACGAGGTCATCTTTTTGCGCAAGATCGTCAAAGGGGGCGCCGACAAGTCTTTTGGCATCTATGTGGCGCATCTGGCCGGTGTGCCTCGCCAGGTCGTCGCCCGCGCGATGGAAATACAAGCGCGCCTTGAGGCGAATGACTTTAATCAGAACGCCATTGGCAAAGGTATTTTGGAAAAAGGCAGGGGTAAAAAGCAGGAACAGATGCAGCTGTCGCTGGTAAGCCAGGCGAACCTGGTGGAGGAGCTGGCCAATATTGACCCACTGACCATGAGTCCCATGGATGCCCTCGACCTTCTCTTCCTGTTAAGGGAAAAGGCGCGAAAATTATGAAGATTCAAGAGCTTTCCCCCGAAGTCGTGGGTCAGATCGCCGCAGGCGAGGTGGTGGAGCGGCCGGCCGCTGCGGTCAAGGAGCTGGTGGAGAACAGCATGGATGCCGGCGCCACTGCCATTACCGTGGATATCAAGGAAGGCGGGCTGCACAGCCTTCGAGTGGTTGACAACGGCTCCGGCATTCCTGCAAACGAGCTCAAGATGGCCTTCCGGCGCCACGCCACCAGCAAGCTGCGGTCAAGCGAGGATCTGGCGCACATCGCCACCCTGGGTTTCCGCGGGGAGGCATTGGCCTCCATTGCAGCCGTGGCCAAGGTAACACTGCAAAGCCGCACCCGTGACGACGAAACGGGGATGCAGATCACCAATGAAGGTGGGCAGATCATCGACATCCGGCCTGCCGCCTGCGCTCAGGGCACGGCGATCACGGTCAGGGAACTGTTCTATAACGCGCCGGTGCGCCGCAAGTTCATGAAGAAACCCGCCATGGAAGCCCAGCAGGTGGCGGATCTGATGGCGCGGCTGATCCTCTCCCGCCCCGAAATCTCCTTCCGTTTTGTCGCGGACGGCAAGTCCGTCTACTTCAGCCCGGGTGACGGCAAGCAGGAGACTGCGCTGATGAGCGTCTATGGCATCAGTACGCTGCGGCAGTCTATCCGCGTGGATAACGGCGAACAAGGCCTGCTGCTGTCGGGCTTTGTGGGCGTAGGCGAAGCCTCGCGCGGCAACAGGGGCCAGCAGCACTTTTTCATCAATGGGCGCGCGATGCGCAGCACCCTATTGTCTTCTGCCCTGGAAGAGGCTTGCCGCCAGCGCGTGATGGTGGGGCGCTTTCCTACCTGCGTGCTCTACCTGGTGATGCCCTATGAAGCTGTGGATGTCAACGTGCACCCCAATAAGTGGGAGGTGCGCTTCCAGGACGAGCGCGCGCTCAGCGATGCGCTGCGCAACATCGTGTCAGATGCCCTGTCGCCCGGCGCAGCGCAGGGGCAGCCGCCGCCCTTGTATCCACTGCCGCAATCACCTCCCGGTGTCCCCGCGCAGATAAGCAGGAAAACCATGGGGGAGAGCGTGGAAACAACTGACGCGCTGCCAGCCTTTCCACCGCGTATGGCCTTGCGCAGCCCGGGATGGGAGCAAGCGAAGCAACTGACGTATAGTCATCAGGAGCCGCAGGACCCGGAGCAGCTCAGCGCCGGAGAGCATCTGCCGGAATTGGCGCTGAGGCCCATTCGGCTGATCGGCGCGGCTTTTAATACCTATATCCTTTATGAGTCCGGCAATACCCTCTGTTTGTGTGATCAGCACGCCATGCACGAGCGCCTGCTGTTTGACCGCATGATGCAGGCCTATCAAGGGGGCAGCGTGGCGCAAACCCTGCTGATGCCCCAAGCGGTGCAGCTGAGCTACCGCGAGTACGGCACCTTTCTGGAGCATCAGGCACTGTTGGCCGCTGCCGGCTTTGACGCGGAGGATTTTGGTCAGCAAACCGTCAAATTGCACACAGTTCCCATAAGCCTTGGCCAGCCGGAGGCGCCAAGCGCCTTCCAGGAGGCGCTGGAGGATCTGGCCAGCGTGGGCAATCTATCCGATGATAAAAGGGTAGAAAAGATCATGCAGGCCGCCTGCAAACATGCCGTCAAAGGAGGCGAGCGCCTGCCTGACGAAACGCTGCTGGCGCTGGTGCGTGACGTCCTGGACGGCAATGTCACGCCCACCTGTCCGCACGGCAGGCCGCTGATGCTGCAGTTGACACGTACCGAGCTTGAAAAGCGCTTCCAGAGGATAACCTGACTGATGTCAGCTAAACAAAGAGTCATCGGCATCGTGGGCCCCACTGCCGGCGGAAAGACGGACTTGTCTTTGGCGCTTGCCAGTGTCCTTTCTATTGAGATCCTCTGCATGGATTCTATGCAGGTCTTCAGGGGCATGGACATCGGCACCGCCAAGCCCACGCCTCATGAGCGTGCCCTGGTGCCTCATCATCTGCTTGACTTACGGCAGCCTGAGGAATCCTTTAGCGTCGCGGAATATGCCGCCCTGGCGCGGGAAGCCATCAGCGGCATCGCAGCGAGTGGAAAATTGCCCGTCCTTGTTGGCGGCACAGGTCTGTATTTGCGCGCCCTATCCCTGCCGCTGAGTTTGGGGGGCGTCCCCAAGGACGATGCCATCCGGGCACGCTATAAAGCCCTGCTTGAAGAAGAAGGCGCACAAGCCTTGCACGACGCGCTGATGCAGGTCGATGTCGTGACGGCCAGGCGCCTGCATCCTAACGATACCCGGCGGGTGATCAGGGCGCTGGAGGTCCATGCCGCGACAGGCCTTCCCTTTTCAGCGCAGGAGATGCCTTCCTATGACGATTCTCCCTATGATCTGCTGCTCTACGCCCTTGATTGGCCCAGGGAAACCCTCTATGACCGCATCGATCAGCGCGCAGATCAGATGATGCGGCAGGGCTTGCTTGGGGAAGTAGAAGGCCTGCATAAGCGCGGCTTGTCACCCCAGGCGCAGAGCATGCAGGGTCTGGGCTACAAGGAGTTGCTGTCCTACTTGATGGGCGAAGGGGACCTAAAGCAGGGCATGGAACTGATTAAGCGCCGCACCCGAAACTACGCCAAGCGGCAGCTCACCTGGTTCAGAGCTGACCCGCGCGTCAAGTGGCTGAGCGCAGGTATGGATGCAGATGGTTTTGTCGATTTAGTTAGGCAGGATGTGAGAAGAAGTGAAGATTGAAGCGATGATCGCGCAGGCGGAAATAGCCTGCGGGGATGTGTTTGCGGCCATTGACGCGCGCGAGGTACACAACACCAGACGCGTTTTGTCGGCCTTTCATAAGCATAGGGTAGCCGGAAGGCATTTTGCTGGCAGCAACGGATATGGCTATGATGACATCGGCCGGGACACCCTGGAAGCCATTTTGGCAGAAATCTTCCAAACCGAGGCCGGCATTCTGCGTCCGCAGATTGCCAGCGGCACGCATGCGTTGTCGCTTTGCCTGTTCGGCTTGCTGTTGCCGGGCGATGAGCTGCTGAGCGCCTGCGGTGACCCCTATGACACCATGGCAGGGGTGATCGGCTTGAAAGGCCCTACACCCGGTTCCCTTGCGGAGTTGGGGGTCAGCTTTGCCAAGGTGGAACCCGACCAGGATGGCGGCATCGATGTGGCTGGCGTGCTTGCGGCCATCAAATCTCAGACCAAGGTCATTTTGGTGCAGCGCAGCCGGGGCTATGTCTGGCGCAAGGCTTTATTGCCTGCGGACATGGCTTCCCTCTTCGAGGCCGTCAAGGCTGTGCGGCCGGACATCTACCTGTTTGTGGACAACTGCTATGGCGCCTTTGTGACACAAGATGAGCCGACTTTCTATGGCGCGGACGTAGTAGCAGGCAGTTTGATCAAGAACCTGGGCGGCGGCCTGGCGCCAACGGGCGGCTATATCGCGGGCACGAAGCAAGCGATCGAGCGCATATCTGCTCGCCTCACCGCGCCTGGCATTGGTTTGGAGGTAGGCAGCTATGACGGGGGCTATCGCCTCTTCTATCAGGGCCTCTTCATGGCCCCGCATACAGTTTCGCAGGCACTGAAGACCGCCGTGTTGGCTGCCAGACTCTTTGAGGACCTGGGAATGACGTCTTCGCCTGGTTCGCAGGAGCCCCGCGCAGACATCATCCAGGCCATCCGGACGGGCAGCCCTGAAAAACTCATTGCCTTTTGCCGCGGCATCCAGGCCGCTTCCCCCGTGGACAGCTTTGTCACCCCCAAGCCCTGGGCCATGCCTGGCTACAGCGATCAGGTGATCATGGCCGCCGGCACCTTTGTAGCAGGGGCTTCGATCGAGCTGAGCTGTGACGCCCCCTTGCGGCCGCCCTATACCGCCTATCTGCAGGGAGCGCTGACTTATGCGCACGGAAAAATAGCGCTTCAGGGAGCGCTGGAACAATTATTGAACGCCTTGACTGTTTAATACCATTCTCAAACATTAATGCTTTGATGCGGCGGATCTTTTCCGCCCTATCTTTGTCTCATTCAGTCGGCGTAGGCTGCGACTACGCCTTCTTCTCTCGACTTTGATATGACGAAAAATCTCTCTTCGCATCGGCGCATTACTGTTTTCAAATAGTATAATCAGTGCGCAGATGTCCTATGCGCGTGTCTTCTGCACCGCTTCGATCAGATCCAGCACGCCTTGCGTCCCATCCGCGGCCGGCGCATTTTCCAGCGCCGTTCGCAGCTGGGGCGCATTGCTTTGCAGACTTCTGATGGCGTCGACCAAGGTATCGCGATCAAGGTCTTCCTGCAGCAACACCTGCGCCAGCCCCCGCGCCTCATAGCTTTTTGCGTTGAGTATCTGGTCGCCGCGGCTGGCGGAGCGGGGCAGCGGGATTAACAGCATAGGTTTCCTGAGCGCCTGAAACTCGCAAAGGGCATTGGCGCCGGCGCGGCTCAACACCAGGTCAGCGCAGGCTAGGGCGTGAGGCAGCTCCTCATTCATGAACTCTATTTGAAAGTAGCCGGATCTGCCTTCCAGTGCAGCGTCCAGGTTGCCTTTGCCGCACAGATGGAAGACATCCATTATTGGCAGGATGCCTGAAAGCGCCTCGCGCAGGCACTTATTGACGCTTTGCGCGCCCTGGCTGCCACCCATCATCAACAGCACAGGCTTGTCGCCGGGAAAGCCCGCTATCTTGAGCCCCTCCGCGCGGCTGCCAGAAAACAGCTGAGGCCGCAGCGGTGTGCCTGTCAGCACGCCCTTTGAGCCCAGCGTCCGCGCGCACTCGGGGAAGGTGCAGGCCACCTTGACGGCCATCCTGGCGCTGATCTTGTTGGCCAGACCTGGGGTGAGGTCGCTTTCGTGGCAAAGGACAGGCACCTTGTGGCGCCAGGCTGCAAAGACAACAGGCACCCCCACAAAACCACCCTTGCTGAAGCAGACCGCGGGCTTTAGCTGCTTGATCACGCGGGAAGCCTGCAGGGCCCCCTGGATGACGCGGAAGGGATCGGAGAAGTTTTTCCAGTCAAAATAGCGGCGCAACTTGCCCGACTGGATGACATGATAGGTGACACCCGGCAGCGCCATCACCTGGCGCTCGATGCCGGATTCAGTGCCAATGTAATGCACTTCATAACCTTTTTCAAGCAGCTTGGGCAGCAGGGCAAGATGCGGGGTGACATGCCCCGCCGTGCCGCCGCCCGTCAATACGATGCGTTTCATCAAGTTGCCTCCCTGATCATGGCGTCCTGCCGTTTACGCCGCCTGGCGCCCCCGGCGCTGATGAGTTGCCCCAGCGCCACGATCAGGAAGGCCACGCCCAGCATCACTGTGCACAGCGCGTTGACCGAGGGCGTGACCCCTACCTTGACGGAGGAATAAACCTTCAGCGGCAGCGTGGTCGTCTGCGCGCCATTGACGAAGAAGCTGATCACAAAATCGTCCATGGACATGGCGAAGGCCAACAGGGAGCCCGAAATTACCGCCGGCGCGATCAGCGGCAGGGTAACTGTCATGAAAGCGCGGACTGGGCTGGCGCCCAGGTCACGCGCTGCTTCATTCAAGGCAGGGTCGAGCGTTGACAAGCGCGATTTGACAGTAATGTAGATATAGGGAACGCAGAAACTGATGTGGCTAAGCACCAGCGTCAACTCGCCGAAGGGCAGCCTGAGCGCAGAAAATAGGGCCAGGAAGGCAATGCCAAGGATGATCTCAGGGATCATGATGGGCAGCATCGTCATCTGCTCAAAGAGGCTTAGGGTGGCATTGCCCGCGCGGGCAAGCAGGCTTGACTTAAGCTTTTTGCGCAGCATGCCCACAGCGCCCAGGGTTCCCAGAACTGAGGATACTGTCACACTGAGCAACGCGATCCGCAGCGAGGTCATCAAGGCGTCGCTGTAACCCTTCTCAGGGGAGAACAGGCCTGCATACCACTGGAGTGAGAAGCCCGAAAAAGTGATGGCGGCGTTGCGGGAGCTATCGCCGTTAAAGGAGAACAAGACCACCACCAGGATGGGCAGGTACATCAGGATCAGCACCAGTGCCAGGTAGACAGGCGCAAAGGCGGAACGCTTTTTCATCTGTTCACGCCCTCCTTAAAAGACCATCTCTTCGGTTTTGCCGCCCACCCTGCGATAGAGCAGGATGACAAGCCCTGTCAGCAGCAGCAGCACAACGCTCAAGGACGCGGCAAAGGGCAGATCGCGGCTTTTGAGCAGCTCATTATTGACAAGGTTGCCCCAGAGCATGGTGTTTGAGCCGCCAAGTATATCGCTCAGGAAGAACAGTCCGATGGAGGGGATGAAGGTCAAGACCAAGCCCGCCATGATGCCGGGCAGCGTCATGGGCACTGTCACCGTCAGGAAAGCCTTGAATGGGCTGGCGCCCAGATCGCGCGAGGCTTCCACCATGGACCAATCCATGCGCTCGATACTTGAATATACCGGCAGCACCATGAAAGGGATCATGGCATAGACCATGCCCACCTGGACCGCGAAATCTGTATAGAGCAGCTTGAGCGGCCTGGCTATCCAGCCCATACTCAGCAGCGTCTGGTTGATGGGTCCGCCAGCTGAAAAAAGTATCTTCCAACCATAGATGCGGATCAGCGCGTTGGTCCAAAAGGGGATGATCACCAGCAGCATCAGCCAGGTGCGGGTACGGGGTTTGGCGCGTGCCATGTGGTAGGCAAAAGGATAGCCGATCAGCAGGCACAGCAGGGCAGTGGTGAAGGCAAGCCGCAGGCTTATCAGCAGGGCTTTGAAGTAAAGTGGGCTAGCCAGTTTGGCAAAATTGTCAAGTGTTGCCGGGCCCTGCGCACTGAAGCCTTCGCCCCGGTTCAGGAAACTCAGCGCCAGGATGTACAGCAGTGCCACCCCCACAAACAGCAGCGCCCATAGGCCCATCGGCACCGTCAACAGACTCTTGTTCTCTTGCTTGAGATCGTGCTGTTTCATGCAAACTGCCCGCCTTCATCCGGCACCAGGACAGCGGTGTCTTGGTTCCACCACAGGCACAGTTCCGTGCCCGGTGCGTACAATTCTTCGCCTTCGGTTGTGTGCCGGGCTACCATGCTCTGCCCTGTCGGCAGCAGGAAGGTCGTCCTGCGCTCTCCGCCCGCGTATCGGCTGTCTGTCAGGGTCGCGCGCAGCATGGACTTTCCCCCCGGCGCTGAGGGGCCGTAGTGCAGGCGCTCGGAGCGTATACACAAACAGAGCTTTTCACCGGGCGCTATCCAGTCACTGCTCATGCAGGGGATGCTCAGCCCCCCAATGTCCAGCAGCACTTCATCATCCTTGACAGCGCTCGCCTTGCCGCTGAGCAGGTTGGTTTCTCCAATGAAGGTCGCGGCAAAGGTGGACTTTGGGTGTTCATAGAGGCCCTGTGGCGTATCCAGCTGTATGAAGCGCCCGTCCCGCATCAGGGCAATGCGGTCGGACATGTTCATGGCTTCTTCCTGATCATGCGTAATATAGATGAAGGTGATCCCAAGCTGCTTTTGCATCTTCTTCAGTTCCACCTGCATCTGTCGGCGCAGTTTCAGGTCGAGCGCGCCAAGAGGCTCGTCCAACAGGAGCAGCTTGGGCTCCAGAATGGCGGCCCGGGCGATGGCCACGCGCTGGCGCTGGCCGCCTGACAGTTGGGAGGGCAGGCGCTTACCGTAATCCTTGAGCTGGACCAGCTCCAACATGGCCTTCACCTGCACTGCGATCTGCGCTTTGGGCACCTTGCGCATCTGCAGTCCATAGGCAATGTTCTTTTCCACAGTCATGTGGGGGAAAAGGGCATAGTTCTGAAATACAGTGTTAACCGCGCGCTTTTCCGGAGGCAATTGGGTGATGTTCTGACCCTCCAGATAGACTTCGCCCGCGCTTGGGCTTTCCAGGCCGGCGATGATGCGCAGGGTAGTGGTCTTCCCGCAGCCCGAAGGGCCCAGCAAGGTCAGGAACTCCCCCTTGTAGACATCCAAATCAAGGCCGTTGAGCGCATCCTGTGTATCATAGCTTTTACGCAGCCCGCGCAAGGCCATCAGCGTGTTATCTTGTGCCATTTCTCCTTTACCTTATGCTTCCTGCGATGCCTGCGCGGACTCGCCTTCCTGCGGGAAGCCCTTTGTATCCGCTACGATGTACAGCGGCCGCTGCTTGGCCTCATCATAAATACGGGCGATGTAACCGCCCAGTATCCCAATGCTGGACAGGATGCTGCCGCCCAGGATGCTGCCAAAGGCAATCAGCCACCATAATCCGCTGTGGCTGCCCAACAGCGCCAGCACCACAAGGATGAAACCCAGAAGCCCGCCAAATCCAAGCCAGAAGAGGCCCAGCCACAGAGGCAGCTTGAGGGGTTTGTCCGAGAAGCTCATCACTCCGTCGGCCGCCAGCTTGAGCATTTTTTTGAGCGGGTAATGCGTCTCACCCGCGAATCGCTTGTCACGGTCGTAGAGCACGGCCTCCTGACGGAAACCCACCCAGGAGAACATCCCCCGCAAATAACGTGCGTGCTCAGGCATGCCGCGGATGACATCGGCCACCTGCTCATCCACCAAACGAAAGTCGCCAGTGTCGCGGGGGAAGACGTTGTTGGTCAGCTTTTGCATCAGACTGTAGTAGAGCTCCGCGGTCTTTTTTTTAAAGGCCGTTTCGCCTGCGCGGCTGCGGCGCTGGCCGTAGACTACCTGCGCCCCCTCGCGCCACTTGAGCGCCATCCCGGGGATCACTTCAGGCGGGTCCTGCAGATCCGCGTCAATGATCACGATGGCCTTGCCTGAGGCATAGTCAAGTCCCGCGCTGACAGCGATCTGGTGTCCGCCGTTCCTGGCGAAGTGCACGATGCGCACATGCTCATCCCGGCTTGCAAGGGCATTGAGCATCTGGGGAGTCATATCCTTTGAGCCATCATTGACGAAAATGAGTTCATAGGGCTCATTCATCTCATCCATGACACGGCGCAGGCGTCTGTAGCTTTCCCCGATGACCGCCTCTTCGTTGTAGCAGGGGATAACAACCGAATAGACAGGCTGCATGGTGCGCTCCTTTACAACATCTTGATGAGCATATTCTTTTGCGTGTCCATCTCGAGTATCAGCGCGTTTTCCTTTTCCAGCGCCTTCAGGACATCACTGAAACGCTTGAAGCCAATGTTCTTCTCGCTGAACTCGGGGTACAGGCTCTGAATGTCGGCTTTCAGAATGCTGGGATTAATGCGCTCAAAACCATCCTGCTTGTAATGCTCCAACTGTTCACGGAAGGCCGTGACCCAGTTGTCTTTGTTAAGCTGGAGGGCATCGGCCTTGCCTGTCTCAGGCGCGTCAGCCGCCAGGGATACCATGACGTTGTAGTTATCGCTTCGCACCTTGATGATGCCATACTTGGAGGACAGGTTGGTCAGCAGCTTGCCAAAGGAAGCAGCGCCGTAGCTCTTTTCATTGAAGTCAGGCCGCAGGCGTAAAAGGACGCCCTTGAGTTCGCTTGCGAACATCTCATCCTCATCCACCTGCTCATCCAGGATGCTCTCGATCTGCTTGAGCAGTGAGAGATCATCGCCCCCGGTTTCGTCGGCCTTCTTGGCCTTGGGTTCGGGCAGGCGGCGCACAGCCACGGATTCCAGAAACTGGAACTCATTGCAAGCATTGATGAAGATGGAACTGGCAACCTCGCTGCGGCTGATACCGAGCACGAATTTGCCCATGGACTTCAGCTTGCCCACCAGCGGCACATAGTCGCTGTCGCCTGACACAATGCAGAAACTGTCGATCAGTGGGTTGGTATAGGCCACTTCCAGGGCGTCCAGCACCAGCAGGATGTCCGCGTTGTTTTTTTGCGCCACGCCATAGCGCAGCGAGGGGACAACGCTGAAGGTGTTTGAAAGCAGCATTTCCTTCAGGGTGCCGAACCGGTCGGTATAGCCGTAGACCTTGCCCAGGAGGTAGTCGCCGCGGATCTTGACCTTATCCAACACATTGGTGAGGGTTTCGACCTTGGCGCCTACGTTTTCCAAATCTACAAAAACGGCAAATTTCGATGTACTCAAATGATATCTCCTTCGGTGGGGCAGTGCCCCTTTTGTGTGCAGGCACTCAGCATTGCCTGCGCTTTATTAAGTATAGCATAATTTGATGTCCGTTAACAGGCAGTGCTTGAAAAGTTCATTGACAGGAGCGCATTTTCGTAATACAATCGTAACGAATCGATCCGCCTAGTTTGTTAAAGGAGGCATTGTTATGACAAATGCCGTTTACTGCAGCCCTATGCGTCGCGCCGCAGCCCTGATATTGTCGCTGCTGATGCTGTTTGGCCCGCTCGTTTCCCTGGCAGCGCCACCGATCGACCCTGTGAGCTTTGTGATCACCTGGACTGCTGCAGATGGCACGCCACGCACGCAGACGGCGGTGCCTGTTGCCTATCCTGAGTACGTGGGCAGCTATTGGCTCTATGTGGAGCCTGAGGCGCTGAGCGCTCAAGCGCTGTTGACTATCACTGACAACTTCGCGCAGTATCCAGGGAACTTCTCCATCCCCTCCGGGCAGCCCTTGGCAAGCACAGTATACTTGGACGCAGGCGACTCGCTTTTGCAGGGTGCCGTTCCCGTCTATGCCTATGATGCAGCTGGCAATGTGCTGGCTACTTACCAACTTTACATTTCCACCTCCGCGCAGGAGCCTGTGACCCCGGCGCCCACGGCGGTGCCTACAGCCACGATCATCATTCGATACGCGGATGCAGCGACCGGCCTTGATGTGGCCAGCCCGCAGCAGCAGGCGGGTATCCAGCCTGGGCAATACAGCATCCCTGCCGCTCCTGCTGATCTGCAGGCGAACTACGTCCCAGCCGGGGCCAGCGAGCAGACGCTGATCGTTGACGCCAATGGCGTCCCCAACCCCGCTGAGATCGTCTTTAACTACAATTATATGGAACCTGTGACCCCGGCGCCCACAGCGGTGCCTACAGCTACGATCATCATTCGATACGCGGATGCAGCGACCGGCCTTGATGTGGCCAGCCCGCAGCAGCAGGCAGGCCTCCAGCCTGGGCAATACAGCATCCCTGCCGCTCCTGCTGATCTGCAGGCGAACTACGTCCTAGCAGGCACCAGTGAGCAGACGCTGACAGTTGATGCGGCCGGAGTGCCCAACCTCGCTGAGATCGTCTTTAACTACAATTATGTGGAACCTGTGACCCCGGCGCCCACAGCGGTGCCTACAGCCACGATCATCATTCGATATGTGGATGCCGCGACAGGCCTTGATGTCGCCAGTTCTCAGCAGCAAGCCGGGATCCAACCCGGGCAATACAGCATCCCTGCCAACCCTCAAGATCTGCAGGCGAACTACGTCCCAGCAGACGCCAGTGAGCAGACGCTGACAGTTGATGCGGCCGGTGTGCCCAACCTCGCAGAGATCGTCTTTGGCTACACCTATGTAGCACCCGTAACGGAAGCGCCGGTTACCGCGGTGCCGATCCCCGACGTCACCATCAATATCTATTACCGCGACCCTGCAGGTTTGGAAGTGGCACCCATGCAGCAGCGCGTTTTGTCCGCCGGCAGTCACGTCATCGCGCCTGAGCCCGCAAATTTGGGTGACAGCTATGAGGCGGGGTCTGCACAGCTGCAGACAGTTACTGTGGATGTGGATCAGTATGGCGCCAATCCCGCTGAGATCGTGTTCATCTACGCGCTCAAGGTCACGCAGGCACCCGTCGTGGAGCCGGTGAACGTGCCCATCAACTACGTTGATGAGCAGGGCAATGCCGTTGCCCCTCAGGCGATGCTTCTGCTCTCTGACGGAACCAATACCGTCAAGGCTGAGACAATTGAAGGCTATGAGATCACCGGCGACGATACCGTCTACGTGATCGTCAACCAGGCAGGCGCCGCGCCTTCCTCTGTGACCTTCATCTATCGCGCGCTTGCGCAGGCTACCCAGACACCAGCCCCCGCAACGCCCACGCCTGTGCCCGCACCCAAAGTGGCGCTGGTTCCGGTATTGTACAAAGATCAATTTGGCGCGGTGCTCTTCCAGAGCACTGAATCCATCCTCGAAGGTGCCCCCACCACGATCAACGTGGATCTGACCGCGCTGACAGACCCTGAGAACTATACCCTCAATGACACACCGCAAAAGACAGTCAGCGTGGATGCCCAGGGCCTTGCCACGCCCAGTGAAGTGGTCTTCCTCTTCACCAACATCAGTTCCATCACCGTGAATGTCTACTATAAGACGGAAACCGGAGAGACATTGTCCCAACCCAGCCAGCAGGCGCTCAAGCTGGGTGCCAACGATGTGGTGCCAAACCCTGTGGATTTGCCCAGCGGTTATCAACTGGTGTCGGCCAGCCCGCAGCAGGTAGTGCTTGCGGCTGATGGTACGCAGAACCTTGCGGACATCACATTCATTTACCGCATGGTTGAGCAGCCAGTCACTGAAGCCCCCGCCGCTACAGAGTTCCCCTTCGCTGTGACCCCCTTGGATGCCTATGCCTATCCCAAGGGCGATACCATCCGTTTCCGCTCTGCGCCAAAGATCGACGATAACAACATCCTCACCTCCCTAAATCAGCTGAATCTTGTCAAGCTGACCGGGGAGCTAACCAACGACCAGAGCGAGAAGTGGTACACTGCTGAATATGAAGGCGCGAAGGGCTTCATCAGCGCAAACTTCGTGAGCGTCTTGACCCAGCAACAGGTGGACGTGGTATTTGGCTATACGCCTGCGCCTACCGCCACGCTTGTTCCCACGGCCATCCCCACGGCCATTCCCACCAACGCCCCCATCGATCTCTGGGCTGAAATCACCAAAGATAAAGTGAACTTCCGCAGCAAGCCTGATGCCACGACCAGTAAGACCCTGATCACTCAGCTCAACAAGGGTGACAAACTCTGGGTCTATCAGCAGGAGCTGGTTGGAAGCGACCTTTGGTATCGCGTCACCGTCAAGGGCACGGATGGTTATGCAATGAGCGAGTTTGTCCAACTCTATTCACAAGAGCAAAGCGATGCCTACCAGGCCACCTTGCCTACCCCTGTGCCTGAGCAAACAGCAGCACCGACCGCTGTGCCGGCGACGGCTTCGCCTGTACCGGCAACACCCACGCCAGTCCCCCCAACGGAAGTGCCTGTTACCGCAACGCCTGTTCCCGTAACGGAGGCGCCCGTCACTGCCACCCCCACACCCATCTTGACCGCCGTACCGCAGTCTTATCAGGGCTATGCGCTGACGGCCACCCAGGTAGCGCTGCGCACAGGCGCCAGCGCAAAGGATGAAACCATCCTGGCTACACTGCCCCAAAACACATTGGTTTACCTTTGGGGACAGACCTACGTGGAAGGCGTGACATGGGACCATGT
>Ga0209429_10000333_pt1 | contig 32386 bp, 31 predicted proteins | sample BarGraNGADG00212_3_FD_184493 | JGI IMG/M metagenome (GOLD analysis project Ga0209429, IMG submission 184493) | Arctic peat soil microbial communities from Barrow, Alaska - Barrow Graham LP Ref core NGADG0004-212 (SPAdes) (version 2) | ecosystem: Environmental > Terrestrial > Soil > Wetlands >... | reverse complement strand
AAGAAGTAAGAACCGACGGCATAGGTATCCACCGGCAGACCAAGCTTCTCGAATTTGGCGATGCGCTCCGGCGTGAAGCCGCCGGAAACGACAATCTTCACAGTGTGGCAGTATTTGCGCGCTTCTTCGCGCCATTCAACGGGAATGTCCCAGGTTTCCCAAGCCGCATCCAAGCCCTTACGCACATTACTGACCAGGCGGGCGTTGACGCCAAAATCCAAAGCGGGGTCGCCGAGGGCTTCAACTGACACATCCCGCATGGAGCCACTCGTGTCCAACCGTACCCCATCCAGGCGGAATTTACGGGCTTCCTCCTTGTTTCCAGAGACCAAGCAATCAAGATGTTTGCGGAACATGACTTCAGCCACCGCCACAGAAGTGCGCACGCAGTCGTTATCAAAATCAACCAACATAATGCGGGGAGTTCTGACGTCCATAATGCGTGAGAATTGCAGCATGGCTTCAGGGGAATCCCCCAGGAAGCTGCAAATGGTGGAATGAGAAACTGTGCCGCCGCCGGAACCGCCCCACCAGTCACCCTGGGCATCCGTGGAGACGAACGGACCGAGGGTGGAGGCGTAATCCAAATTGTAGCGGTTGATGGCGATGAGGTAGGCATAGCCATCGGCAGCCTGAACTTCATGCAGGTCAAAACGCGCGGGGAAGAAGAGCATGGGCTTGCCCCTTGCGGCTTTCAAGGTCTCGTAGACGTTGGTGGCGATGCGCGTTGAACGCGCAAGGATGCCGAGAGTCGGGGTTTCAAGCAGGGCAAAATCGCGGTAGCGGCCGCGGACGCGAATAACAGGTTTAACATTTAGCGGGATTCCATTGTAGGCAGTGGTGTTGCCATCCTGAATAGCCCAGACCTGAAGTTTATCGGCTGTGTTAATAAATTTGTTTCCATCAAAGTATCCAGTGCATTCCTTGAGCATGGTGAGGGCTTTGTCGACCCCAACAATTACGCTGGTACCGAAGCGGCGGGTGAACCATTGCATTTCCACTTCTATGTCACCACATGGAACACCTTCAGCAGCGACTCCTACAGGCAAGCGGTCGTCGTTGCCTTGATAGGTGTAGCCTTCTTCTGCTAAAGTCTTGAGCACTAGGGCAACGTTGGGGAAATATTTATCGCTGTACCATCCAGTACGCATACGCTCGACATCTAACTTGAATGTGCTGTTATCGAGCCGTTTATTGTTAAATAGACTCATAATTCTCCTTTTTGCTGCCAAAGCGTGCTAATGAGTGCCTAAAATATACCTTCAGTAAAGCCATGAGGCAAGCCTAATACGTTTCAATTGTCTGTTCCTGCTTGATTATTGTACTTTGTTGAAAATTAAAAATTAGAAAATCCTTGATGCCGCGAAATTTAGAGAAAAAGATGTTATCCTATATCCTCAGGGACTAAACGAGCACGTTTTGGAGGAAAATGTAAATGGCAATGGGTGATAATCCAAATGTGGCTTTTCACATTGTCAGGGGCATCACTCGGCAGGAATTTGACACTGGCATTGCCATCCTGCTTGTTAAGCAGAATGCCCGTAAAGCGCTTTCGATCTGCGACAAGGCTTGTGAGGTCGAAAACGGCATGATTAATATTTGCGGTACCGGTAAAGAGCCTTTGAACTCTGAAGAAGTGAAAAAAGCTTACCTTGGTGCCTGAAAGAGTGGAATAACAAGCTAATGACCAGAGAATGGAATGAAGAATCCCTAGACCACCGCAATGCCCTGCTGTTTGCAGAAGGCTTTAGTGATGAAGAAGTTACCCGCCCTATTGTGGGTATCCTGAATGCCTGGAATGAAATGAACCCTGGCCACTATGCTTTTAAGGACGTGGTCCAGACCATCAAACAAGCTATATCAGAGGCAGGCGGTCTGCCTGTGGAACTCCCAATTTTGGGAATTTGCGACGGGATGTGTTCGAACACCGAAGGGGACCGTTATACACTGCCAACCCGGGATCTGGTTTCCATGGAAGTGGAAACTCTAACCGAGTTGAACCGTCTGGATGGCATGATTGTGTTGGCAACTTGCGATAAAGTTGTCCCAGGTGCCTTGATGGGTATGCTGCGTGTAGATATCCCTGCCGTCATGTTTACCGGCGGGTATATGGCCAGCGGCCGCCATAAGGGCAAAATGCTCACACTCACGCATACCAAGCAGGCTTACGCTGCCTATAAACAAGGCATGATGAGCAAGGAAGATTACAAAGACATCGTCAGGCATGCCTGCCCAACCCCTGGTGCTTGCCCTTTTATGGGTACAGCCAATACCATGTGCGCGCTCGCAGAAATCCTTGGGTTTTCGCCAAACGGCAATGCCAGCGTCAGAAGCCAAACGGCTGCCTGGAAACAAATGGCCGTTGAGGCTGCTAAGGTGATTATTGAAGCTGTGAAAGCCGATAAGAAACCCAGCGATTTTATGCGCAAGGCAAACTTCATGAATGCAATCGCGTACATGATGGCTACCGGCGGTTCAACGAACTCCATCCTGCATATTCCGGCTATCGCCAAACAGATTGGCATTGAGATCGATGTCAAAACCTTCGATGAGATCAGTCAGAAGGTGCCTGTACTTAGCAGCATCTATCCAAACCATCCAACTTTCACCATGGAAGATTTTGACCGCGATGGCGGTCTGGCTGCCGTATTGGCCCGCCTGGTCGAAGCACCAGCCATGCTTGAAGATACACAGGGTTACTTTGGCTCGATTTTTGAAAAAGCAAGGAACGCCAAATTGGTTGATTCTGAAGTGATCCGCCCCAGAAGTAAGGCCATCATGGAGCAAGGCGGCATTGCGGTAATGCATGGGAACCTTTGCCCCGAAAGCGCGATTGTCAAGTTCAGTGCTGTAGACCCTTCTGTATGGAAGTTCAAAGGTCCGGCACATGTATATGAGTCCCAGGACGACGCCTGGCAGAGCATCTTGAAAGATGAAATCCAACCCGGTGAGGTTGTGGTCATTCGTTACGAAGGACCCAAAGGAAGCCCCGGTATGCCCCACATGGAAACATTTATGGCGGCTGTGCTCGGCAAAAATATGGGCACCAAGATTGCCCTGGTTTCTGATGGACGCTTCTCAGGTGCCACTGGCGGCCTGGCTATTGGGCACGTTTCTCCGGAGGCCTATTTTGGGGGGCCAATTGCGCTGATTGAAAATGGTGACCTGATCGAAATTGATATTCCGGGGCGAAGCCTGAAGTTGTTGGTCGATGAAGAAACTCTGGCTGCCCGAAAACAAAAGTGGCAGCGGGTAGAGAAGCCGGCAAAAGGCTGGTTAAAACTCTATCGCGAGCAAACATCTTCTGCTCACGAAGGAGCCAGCGTCTTCACTGCCTAACTAATTTTCGATTTGTCGGAAATGGTCGGGTTCAGACTTAAGTATCTTTCTGGCTTAGCAAAGCTAGGATTTGAGGAGTGTGAATTTTGAGTAAGCACGAAAAGTTCAATTTCAACAATTTGGATGCCCTGAAAAACAAGGCTAAAGAACTGGGCGTTTCAATCCCGCTTTCTGAAGATTTATCGGTCTTGCGGCAGCCTATTCAAATCAATGGCAAAACCTGCCAAAACCGTTTGGCTATCCTACCCATGGAAGGTTGCGACTCGGAGCTGGATGGCAGCCCTTCGGAGCTGGTCTATCGGCGCTATAAACGATTTTTTTCCGGCGGTTCCGGCCTAATCTGGTGGGAAGCCAATGCCGTGGTTGAAGAAGGCCGGGCAAACGAACTTCAAATGATGCTTACCGCTCAAAACAAAGATGCTTTCAAGCATTTACTAGAAACCAGTCTGGAAGCTGGAAAGCAGGTTAACGGGGCAGATTACCGTCCTTTGAGCATTCTGCAACTGACCCATTCGGGGCGTTACTCCCGACCGCACGGACACAAGGCACTCCCGATTATTACCCAGCACGATCCCATCCTGGATCCCCGCTCAGGCATCAAACCCGAAGACCCCGTGGCCAGCGATGAGTATTTAGATTCCCTGGTAGAAGCTTATGTTCAATCCGCATTGTTGGCAAAAGAAGTTGGCTTTGATGGGGTGGATATCAAATCCTGCCACCGCTATTTAATAAGTGAATTATTGGCCTCGCACACCCGCGAAGGGCGCTATGGAGGCAGTTTTGAGAACCGCTCCCGCTTGCTGCTCAACATCATCAGGGAAGTGCGCGAAGCAACCGGACCTGACTTTATCATTGCCTGCCGTTTCAACGTTTTTGACGCTCATCCGTTTCCCTACGGCTTCGGCGTGGATCAGCAGGATTTTTGGAATTTTGACCCAACCGAACCTATGAAGTTGGTTAAAGCGATGATTGCTGAGGGCGTGGGTTTGCTTAGTAATTCAGCCGGAAATCCCTACTATATTTACCCTCAGGTGACCAGGCCTTTTGATTTATCTTCGGACGGTATCCCCGTTCCAGAAGAGCATCCATTGGTAAGCATCGAGCGTCTGTTTGGGTTCACCGAACAAATCCAAAAAGCTGCCGGGGATGTGCCGGTGGTCGGCAATGGCTACTCCTGGCTGCGTCATTTCCTACCCTACGCCGGGGCTGCCAATATCAGCCGGGGTCGCTGCAGCCTGGTAGGCATCGGGCGAAATTCATTTGCCTATCCGGACGCTCCAAGGGAGATACTGTTAAAGGGCACGATGGACAAAAGCAAATGCTGCATTGCTTGTTCAAAATGTACTCAGATTATGCGCGACCACGGCACAACGGGCTGCGTCATCAAGGACGCCAAACTGTACGCACCCCTCTACGCAAAATTCCATAATGAGGCTCAGGCCAGGGCAAAGGCATAAGATGATGAACCTAAAAAATTCCGACGTAAAACCAAATGGCAAAAATCTCAACCGTATGGCGTGGATAATGGCTCCTGGAAAGCTTGAATTGATTGAGAACCCAATCCCTGAATTGGCGGCTGATGAGATATTGGTGAAGATCAAAGCTTCCGCCATCTGTGGCAGTGATTTGCACCTCTTCAATGGCAAACATCCATCCGTTAAGCTGCCTACCGCCGTAGGGCACGAATGCGCCGGGGTAGTAGTTGAGCTTGGTGCATTAGCCAGGGGTTTCCAACTTGGGGACAAAGTGACCATTGAGCCGAACATCAACTGTGGGCATTGCGACGCATGCTTGCATGGGGATTATGGTTATTGTGAGAATATCAACTTTACCTACCGCATTGGCAAAGGGGCGATGGCAGACTATATTGCTGTCCGTCAGGATAAAGTTTTTAAATTGTCTGAATCGATGCCTTTTGCCGAAGGAGCCTTGATTGAGCCCCTGGCAGTAGCCGTACATGCTGTGCGGCGGGCGGATATTCAAATGGGGGAAGATGTGTTGGTGATTGGTGCTGGCGCCATTGGTATCTTCGTAGCTGCCTTATCCAAATTGCGGGGAGCTGGTAAAGTGGTTATCAGCGACCGCAGCGCGGAGCGCATTGAAACAGCTCTGCACTTGGGCGCAACAGATAAATTGCTCTCAAAGGACTTGGATGAACATTTAAGCCAGGCAAAGTCGCAGCGGTTTGACAAGGTTTTCGAATGCGTCGGCGTTGAACAGACGCTTGGTCAGGCGATGCGGGCAGCCAAGCGCAATGGCCTCATCACCATAGTGGGCATTTTTGAGCAAGGTGAAGCCACTATTCCCGCCACGCTATTTGCTTCCCACGAAATCCGCATGCAAGGATCACAGGGTTATTGCTGGGACTTTCCCGTTGCCATTCAAATGGCTGAAAAACTTGACCTTGCGGCTATGGTCACTCATAAATTCCCATTATCAGAGGTTCAAAAATCTTTTGATCTCGCGGTCGATCGGGATACTTATAAGATGAAGGTTATTTTGGAGCCTTAGGTCAGGAGATGTGATGAAAAAAACCGCAATTGTTACCGGAGGAAGCCGAGGTATTGGCTTGGCGATCGTCAAACGCTTATTGCGTGATGGTTATCAGGTTTTGATGACAGCCTCTGGTTCAACAGAAAAATATGCTGAAACTCTTAAATCCCTTGAGGAGGCTGGCACACCCGTTGTTTATGCGCAGGCTGATGTTTCTAAAGCGGAAGATCGCGCCGGGATTCTGAAAGCCTGCCTGGAAGCCTATGGGCGGGTAGACCTGTTGGTTAATAACGCCGGGGTAGCGCCTTTGGAGCGCAAAGACATCCTTGAGATGAGCGAAGAAAGTTTTGACCGCGTGGTTAGCATCAATACCAAAGGCCCTCTCTTTTTGAGCCAATTGGTTGCCAACCAGATGCTCAGGCAGGAAAAGATTTTTGAGAAACGTGGAACGATCATCAATATCACTTCGTGTTCGGCAGTGGTTTCTTCGCCTAACCGTGGTGAATACTGCATATCGAAGGCGGCGGCATCAATGGTGAGCACGCTCTTCGCCGACCGCCTGGCAAACGAAGGCATTTTAGTCTACGAAGTTCGGCCAGGGGTTATTGCTACGGAAATGACCAGCAAGGTTGAAGAAAAATACACCAGGCTGATTGAGCAGGGAGCCTTCCCAATAGCCCGTTGGGGCCAACCGGAGGACGTTGCCAATGCCGTGGCGGCTTTTGCAGGCGATAACTTTTTGTACACGACTGGAAACTACATCGATGTTGATGGCGCTTTCCACATTAAACGTCTGTAAATTATGAGTGCTATCGGTTTACAAGGTTATCAGAAAGGAGCACCGTGTTGGGTCTAGAAGATCTTGGCATCCGGACAAGGCACGTTAATACCGTTATAGTCGGCAGCGGCGCGGCTGCCTATAATGCGGCTAACCGTCTGTGGGAAAAAGGCGTGCGTGACCTGTTGATGGTGACCGAAAACCGCCTGGCCGGCACTTCCAGAAACACGGGTTCTGATAAACAAACCTATTACAAACTTTCCCTGGGGGGGTCCAAGCCTGACAGTGTGACTGCCATGGCGCAAGCACTTTATGACGGCAACTGCGTAGATGGCGAAATCTGCCTGGCAGAAGCCGCCAATTCGGCCCGCTCATTTTTGAACCTGGTGGAACAAGGGGTTCCCTTTCCCTATGATGAGAGTGGTGCTTTCTTCGGTTATCAGACTGACCATGATAGTACCGAAAGAGCTACATCGGTTGGACCGCTTACGTCCAAAGCCATGACCGAAAAGCTGGAGGCAACTGCCCGTTCCAGAGGGATCGAACAACTCAACAAATGCCTAATTGTCAAATTGCTGACCTTTGAAGGCAAGCTTTATGGATTGCTTGGTTTTTTGCATGGGGAAGCGAATCCCGAGAACCCAGCAAAGAGCTTTATCTTGATTCGCTGTTCAAACCTGGTTTATGCCACAGGTGGACCTGCTGGTATATATAAAAATTCAGTTTACCCTGCCGGCCATTACGGCATGTCCGGGATTGCTTTTGAGGCTGGTGCAAAGGGGCGCAATCTAACTGAATGGCAGTACGGCCTGGCTTCGGTGAAACCGCGTTGGAATGTTTCGGGCACCTATATGCAGGCTTTGCCGCGCTTTATCTCAACCGATAAGGACGGCAATGACCCGCAGGAATTCCTGTCCAGCTATTTTTCTGAACGAAGTGATGAGTTGCGCAACATCTTCCTTAAAGGTTACCAATGGCCTTTTGATGTTCGCAGAGCCAAAGATGGTTCATCGTTGATTGACCTGTTGGTTTACAAGGAAACAGCTCTTAAAAGCCGCCGCGTCTTTCTGGATTTTACTGAAAACCCGCACAGAGAGGCACTTGAAGAGTCGAACCTCGATGAAGAAGCCAGAACCTATTTGGAAAAGAACGCTGCCACCTTTGGCAAACCGATTGATCGCTTGAGGAAGATGAACGAGCCGGCTTATCAATTTTTCCTGGGCAAAGGTGTGGATCTGGCCCAAGAGCCCCTGGAGATTGCCCTGTGTGCCCAACACAACAACGGCGGCTTGGCGGTTGATGATTGGTGGCGCACCAACATCCAGGGTTTCTATGCTTGTGGTGAAGTGGCGGGTACACACGGCGTTTATCGGCCAGGTGGTTCAGCTTTGAACGCCGGCCAGGTTGGCTCGCTGAGGGCGGCTCTGGATATTGCCAAGACTCAAAGACAGGATGATTCCGAGTTACCAGAAACCGTCCTTTCGGCCGTGCGCGAGAGCGCCGCCAAAGCCGAAGGCTTTATTAGCGAAACTGAGAATTGCCGGGATTTGTGGGAAGCCATGAGCAGCGAGTTTTTCGATGTTGCCGGACCCATCCGCGACCCGGGCAAGATTAGCCGGTTTTTGACCAAAGTTGAAGGTTTGCTTGCGGACTTTGATAGAATTGTTCGCGTGTCTTCTCTCAGCAATCTGTTTTTTCTCTACCATTTCAGAGATGTTCTTATCAGCCAACGTGTGTATTGCCAGTCAATCCTTGATTACTTTAAGCAAGGGGGTCGCAGCCGCGGTTCAGCCCTTTATATCGACCCTCAAGCTAAAACCCATCTTGATGCACTCTGGCAGGGCTTGAGATTTGACTTGGACAGTAGTGACCTGAACGATCAGATTCAGGAAATTGCGATTAAAGATAATCAAATGGTAGTTGAGTGGCGTCAGCGCCATCCGTTGGTAATTAAAGAAACAGCTTTTGAAACAGCCTGGAAAGCATTCCGCAAGGAATACGGTCTGGAATAATTAACTAGGGAGTCTGATTAATGAATATAACCAAAGAACGGATTTATAACTGCGGGATAGTCCCAGTCGTGGTGTTAAACAGTGTTGACGATGCAGTGCCAACTGCCCGAGCTTTATTGGCGGGCGGCATTACCGTGATGGAAATTACACTGAGGACCTCGGCTGGCTTGGATTCCATCCATCAAGTTGCCGGCAATTGCCCGGAGACGTTGGTTGGGGCGGGAACTGTTCTCACGCTGGATGATTGCAAGGCTTGCATCGAAGCTGGCGCAAGATTCATTGTTTCACCTGGTCTGAATGAAGAAATTGTAAAATACTGTCTGGAACAAAATATTCTAGTGACGCCTGGATGTGTCACTCCAACAGAAATTACCAGAGCCATGTCTTATGGACTGGATCTACTCAAGTTCTTCCCCGCTAATATTTACGGGGGCATTGCCGCGTTGAAAGCGCTCAGTGGGCCGTTCCCTTATCTCAAGTTCATTCCGACAGGTGGAGTCGACCAGGCGAATCTGGCAGAGTTTATCTCCACACCCAACGTTCTCGCGGTGGGAGGCAGTTGGGTTTGCACCAAGGCAGACATTGCTAGTCACGAATTTGAAAAAATCAGTCATCTGGCTGCGGAAAGCAAATTGGCCATTCTGGGCTTTGAACTGGCACATGTAGGCATCAATTGTGATGACGAAGCTCAAGCTTTGGAGTCGGCTGGTGAGCTGGCAAGTATTTTCAATTTTCCAGTAAAAGACGGAAACAGCTCGGTTTACGCAGGTACCGGATTTGAATTTATGAAGTCACAGTATCTTGGGGACCACGGCCATTTATCGATCCGCACCAATGATATCAAGCGCGCGATGGCATACCTTGAAGCCCGCGGGTTTGCATTGAACCCGGAGGCCATTAAGAGCCAAAACGGAAGAGTTGTAGCAGCATATTTACAAAAGCAAATCGGTGGTTTTGCGATCCATCTGCAGCAAAAGTGAGGAGCTAGAATGAAAACAGTCACCTTTGGCGAAGTGATGCTAAGGCTGAAAACCCCTGGCGTGGAGAGGTTGTTACAGTCCCCGGAATTGGAGGCCACGTTTGGGGGAGGTGAGGCAAATGTTGCTGTCAGCCTGGCTAATTTCGGCATGCCCGTCAGTTTTGTGACGGCGTTACCTAAGAACAACTCTATCGCAGATGCCTGCATACGAGAGTTACGCGGGTTGGGCGTTGATACCAATGAAATTGTACGCCAGGGCGAGCGCATGGGAATTTATTTTCTCGAGGTTGGGGCCAACCAGTTGCCGAGCAAAGTGATTTACGACCGGGCTAATGCTTCGATTGCCACCGCAGAACCGGGTAGTTTCGATTGGCAGCGCATTTTCAAGGACGCCAGTTGGTTTCACATTACCGGGATTACCCCTGCAATCTCGGAAGTCGCCAGTCAGAATGCGCTGGAAAGTGCGCGTGTAGCCAAAGAAATGGGCTTGACTGTCTCCTGCGACCTTAATTACCGCAAGAACCTCTGGAAATACGGCAAGAAAGCCAGTGAGGTGATGCGGGAGTTGGTCAAGTTCGTGGATGTGGCGATCGCCAACGAGGAAGATGTTCAAAAAACCCTCGAGATTAAGGCTGACGTTGAAATTGAAAGCGGCGAGCTATCTCACACCGCATACGAGCAGTTGACCAATAAAGTTCTTGAGGCTTATCCGCAGATGAAAATGATTGCCATCACGCTTCGGGAAAGCAAGAGCGCGGATAGCAACGGTTGGGCGGCCTGTCTGAATGACCGGCAGAACTTCCTGCTGAGCAAGCATTACCTGATTACAGATATTGTTGACCGCGTAGGCGGAGGAGATTCCTTCTCAGGCGGTCTGATCTATGGCTTGAATCAATATGGGACGCATCAGGAAGCGCTGGAGTTTGCCGTGGCGGCCAGCTGCCTGAAGCATTCCATCAATGGCGATTACAACCGGGTGTCTGTGGACGACGTGGTCAAGCTCATGGCAGGGGATGGCAGCGGACGCGTGCAGCGCTAAGCTTGATTATTTTTGAGAGCCTGACTATCAGTCAGGCTTTTTTTGTGTATTATTCCAGACTAATCCAGTAAAATGATTTGGTATGGCAGATCAAGAAAATCCTAAAAAAGATGCACAAGATCGATTGCGGCCAAAGACAACACTTAAGCGGGTCAACTGGCGCAATCTGCTGATTGTATTTATTCTCTGTGTTGTGCTTTCATTCCCGGTCTATTACACCCGCATCACACAACCAGTCGAGGGCGATTTTGGAAGCCATGTGCGCCATGCCGAGGAATATCTTGCAAATGGCTTTTTCGAACCCGTTCCGCGTTCCCACCCACTGCTGCAATATATGATGATTGGTATCTCCAATCTGGCGGGAGGAGTTTTTGGTTTGTACGGTAGCCTGCTGATTATCCAGGTGTTTGTGCAAGGATTAATTGGCGGGATTGTGTACCTTTGGCTCGGTGATGCAAACCGAAAGGGTTGGGAGTGGTGGCGCGTAGGGATCTCGGTCAGTCTGACCTTCCTGGCGCCGGTGATGCTGCTGGCCTTGGTCGATGGACTCTACTATTATGGCTACATTGGCCTGGCAAACTATCACAATCCAACCCATCCACCTGCTCAAGCCATTTGCCTTGCTCTGCCTGATCCTGGCGCTCAAAGGCTTGGAGAAAGCCAGAAATCGCTGGTGGGTCGTTGCCGCCTCGGCTCTTCTAGTGGTGCTCTCAAGCCTGATCAAACCTAATTTCATCCTGGCGTTTGTGCCTGCACTGGGAATCTTGACGCTTTATAGATTACTGCACAAGCAGACCCTTGATTTGCGGCTGATGATTTTTGGTTTTGCCATCCCCAGTATCGCCGTGCTTATTTGGCAATGGGCCATAACATATCAGGGTGGGGATTACGGCAACAGCATTGCATTGGCCCCGCTTGCGCTTGAATCGGCTTACTCAAATTTCCTGTTCCCGAAATTCTTACTTTCAAGCTTGTTTGTTCTGCAGGGCTTATGGATATTTCGAAATGCCCTCATCAAGAACCCCATTCTTTTTTTAGGCTGGATGACGTTGCTAATAGGCGTTTTTCAGAATTACATGCTGATAGAAAATGGACCTGAGATGCTTTCAGGCAATTTCCGCTGGAGTGGGCAGATAGCCTTGTTTTTAATGGTTGTCATCCTGGTGCGCCATTCCGCGCGTTATTTTATTGTTGATAACCAAGGCAAAGCCTGGCAAAAAATCATGGGGCTGGGCACCTATTTGGCTCATCTTGGAGGCGGGATTGTCTATTATCTCTATTGCCTGACCTCCATCCACTATCGTTAACCTAACAACCCTGAAACTGCTAATCGACTTGCCGTTCAAACACCTGATGATGCTCTGATGCACACTGGGCTTGTCAGGCTTCCCCAAAAAAGGTTCCAATGATGAGATAATATTGGAAATTGCGTAGTTTTTCACAACTAACAAATCCGAAGGAGAGAATTGATGAATCGAAAAGTTGTCATTGCAGGTTCTTGCCGCACCGCCCTCGGAAAAATGGGAGGGTCTCTGGCAAATATCCCCGCAGTTCAGCTAGGCGCGGTAGTCATCCGCGAAGCCCTCACCAGGGCTGGCGTTGATCCCAAGGATGTGGACATGGTCTACATGGGCTGCGTGCTTCAGGCCGCTCAAGGCCAAAACCCTGCCCGGCAGGCTGCCATCAAGGCTGGACTTCCCAATACCATCCCAGCCCTCACCGTCAATGTGGTTTGCGGGTCAGGGCTTGAAGCAGTAAACATGGCTGCCCGCCTCGTGGCCATGGGCGACGCGGATGTGGTCGTTGCGGGGGGCATGGAAAATATGTCCGCCGCACCGTACACACTTAACCAGGCTCGCTATGGCTATCGCCTGGGTGATGGCAAAATTGTGGATACAATGGTGAACGATGGTCTCTGGGATGCTTTTGGGCAGTATCACATGGGCGTGACAGCCGAAAATGTGGCTTCCCAATGGCATTTGAGCAGAACTGAGCTGGATGAATTCTCGCTACTTTCGCAGCAAAAAGCTGCCGAAGCCCAGGCTGAAGGCCGTTTTGAGTCAGAAATCGTTCCGGTCGAGCTAAAAGTTAAAAAAGAAACCATCCTCTTCAAGGAAGATGAAGGCATCCGCGGCGACAGCACCATCGAAGCCCTGGCCAAATTGCGGCCAGCTTTCAAGGATGACGGTGTAATAACGGCTGGCAATGCCTCCACCATCAATGACGGTGCGGCCGCGGTAGTGGTGATGAGTGCAGAAAAAGCCGCCGAACTTGGAATCCAAGCTGAAGTAGAATGGCTTGGGGGAGCCCTGGCCGGCGTAGACCCGGCTATCATGGGCATTGGTCCTGTGTACGCCACTCGCAAACTCAACACGAAATTAGGGCTTGAAGTCGCGGATTATGACTTGATTGAAGGCAATGAAGCCTTTGCCGCTCAAGCCTTGGCAGTCGCCAGAGAACTCAACTTTGACATGCAGAAGGTCAACGTAAGCGGCGGGGCAATTGCTTTGGGTCACCCGATTGGTGCCTCGGGCTGCCGCATCCTGGTGACCTTAATTCACGAGATGAAAAAGCGCGACGAAGCCAAACTGGGCCTGGCCACCCTTTGTATTGGCGGGGGAATGGGCTGCGCTGCCGCGGTCAGAAAGCTTTAATATGAATGAGACCTGTCCTGTCACTCTGGAACTAAAGGAAGCCATAGCGGTTATTACCATCAACCGCCCTGAAGCGCTGAATACCCTGAACAGTCAGGTTCTGGCGGAGATTGAAACCATCTTTGGTTCCATTGACACCGAAACAATTCGCTGTGTGGTAGTCACCGGTGCCGGCGAAAAAGCTTTCATCGCGGGGGCAGATGTGGCTGAGATGGCCAGTATGGACCCTGCGCAGGCAGAAGTCTTTGCCCAATTCGGCAAGGCTGTCTTTATAATGATTGAAAACTTCCCCCTCCCGGTGATTGCGGCCATCAACGGCTACTGCCTGGGGGGCGGCAACGAATTGGCGCTGAGCTGTGATATCCGCCTTTGCAGCGAAAATGCCATCTTTGGCCAACCTGAAGTTGGGCTTGGCATTACCGCGGGTTTCGGCGGAACGCAGCGCCTGGGCCGGGTCATTGGCTCAGCCTCCAAAGCCAAGGAAATATTGCTGACAGGCAAAATCATCAAAGCGGATGAAGCCCTGCAAATCGGCCTGGTGAGCGCGGTCTACCCGCATGATGCCCTGATGAATGCCGCCCTAAACCTGGCCGCTCAGATTACACGTAATGCACCCATCGCTGTACGAAACACCAAGAAAGCGTTTAATGAAGGAAACGGCAAGCCTTTACTAGAAGCGATGGACGTTGAAACCGCCCACTTTGCGGCTTGCTTTTCGACGGAAGACCAGAAAGAAGGCATGCAAGCCTTCCTGGATAGGCGTAAAGAAAAAGTATTTAAGAACCGATAAGGAGAGCTTGCGATGAACATAGGAATCATTGGCGCGGGGACAATGGGCAGTGGGATTGCCCAGGCTTTCGCCCAGGTGGAAGGTAATAACGTACTTCTGTCCGACCTGAACCTGGACCTGGCAGTCAAAGGCAAAGAACGCATCGCCAAAGGCATTTTAAAAAGGGTAGCCGCCGGAAAGATGGAACAAGCGACTGCCGATCTGACCCTAAACCGGATCCTTCCCGTGGAAAAGGCAGCTTTTTCTGATTGTGACCTGATTGTCGAGGCTGTGCTTGAAACTATGCCCCTCAAGAAAGAGACCTTTGCTGCACTGGATGCCATCGCCAAGCCGGATTGCCTCTTTGCCAGCAACTCTTCCTCCCTTTCCATCACCGAGATCGGGCAAGGGCTTAGCCGGCCGCTCATCGGCATGCACTTCTTTAACCCGGCTCCTGTCATGAAACTGGTGGAGGTCATCCCAGGGCTGAACACACCGCCGGAACTGGTAGAAAAGGTCAGCCAGATTGCCCGCGACCTGGGCAAAACCCCGGTGGTCGTGCTGGAAGCTCCCGGCTTTGTTGTCAACCGGATTCTCATACCTATGATCAATGAGGCAGTCGCAATTTATGCCGAGGGAATTGCCTCCGTGGAAGGTATCGACACGGCTATGAAACTGGGTGCCAGCCACCCCATGGGGCCCTTGGAACTGGGTGACTTGATTGGCCTGGATGTGTGCCTGGCAGTGATGGACGTTCTGGAAAAAGAAACCGGCGATACGAAGTACCGGGCTCACCCTCTGCTGCGCAAAATGGTGCGCGGAGGGCGACTCGGCCGTAAAACAGGAGCCGGCTTCTACACCTACTAACCCACCATCCTCAACCATTATCAAGATAGAGCGTTTGTAACGCTCTATCTTTCCCGAAATCAACCCGGCAGCAGTTCTAAATTGCCATATTTTTTAGGTTCGGACTGACATGCAAGTCAGCTCCCGTGTTCTGTTTAATCTCTTCAATGCTGAACTCAGGGTTGCGTTCAACCAGCAAAAAACCATCCTGTGTAACTTCAATCACGCCCATTTCGGTAATAATTAAATCCACGGCCTTGACGGCTGTTAGAGGCAGATCGCAAGTTCTTACCAACTTGGGAGCACCCTTGGCGGTGTGCTCCATGGCCACGATAACTTTTTTAGCTCCACTCAGCAGGTCCATGGCGCCTCCCATGCCGGGCACCATTTTTCCTGGAATCATGTAATTGGCGATGTCCCCGTTTTCAGCTACCTGCAAAGCCCCCAGTACGGTCACGTCTACATGTCCTCCGCGGATGATGCCAAAAGACATGGCGGAATCAATAAACGCGCCGCCAGGCAGAATAGTCGCCGGGATTGCTCCAGCATTGGTGATTGAAGGGTCGACGTTTTCAGGGTCAGGGGCTGGTCCAAGCCGAATACAACCGTTTTCGGATTGGAAGATGACCTCTTTTTCTACAGGCACGAAGTTGGCAACCAGGGTGGGCAAACCAATGCCTAAATTGACCAGGTCGCCCTGCTGAAACTCCAGGGCTACGCGCTTAGCGATAAATTCCTGAATGGCTTGTTTATCCATCATAGCGCACCTCCATCGACGATATATTTGATGAAAACACCGGGCACAACTACCTGATCAGGGTCCATGAAACCCTCCCTGATGATTTCCTTAGCCTCGACAATGCTAATCCTTGCGGCTGCGCCCATATAGACGTTGAAGTTTCGTGTGGCTCCATGAAAACTCATATTGCCTTCAGTGTCTACTTTTTGGGCAAACAATAAAGCCACATCCGCTCGTAATGGCGTTTCGAGTAAGTAATCCTCGCCATCCACCTGAACTATCTGCTTTCCATTAGCTACCTCTGTTCCCAGACCGGTCCGGGTGAGCACGCCACCCAGGCCAAAACCGCCCGCGCGCACACGTTCAATCAACGTGCCCTGGGGAACCAGTTCTACTTCAGTCTCGCCTGCCAGCATTTGGCGGCCAGTTTCTTTATTGGTACCTATATGCGAGGCGATGATCTTTTTGAATAGCCTGGCAACGACCATTTTGCCTACCCCGCGGTCAATGAAAGCAGTGTCATTACAAATCAAAGTAAGGTCCCGGGCACCTTTGGCAATGAGGGCATCGATAAGTCGTTCTGGAGTGCCCACTCCCAAAAAGCCGCCTACCATCACGGTATCACCATCTTTGACCTTGTCTACGGCTTCGTCGAGGCTGATTATCTTATTCATATCACTCCAAATAGTCGTCGTTGAATGCTATATCAATTTCTACAAATTGAATTTAGTGATGCAGTTCCTGGCGTTTTGCCAGTTCCTCACAAATAAAGCTGGCCACGTCGTCCGCAAATTTCCCAGGGCCAAAACCAGCATCCGCGCCAATTTCCTTAGCCAGTTCGTGGCTGATGCGCGGGCCGCCAATTAGCAGTAGGAAACGCTGCCTCAAACCTTCGGCTTCAAGCAGCTCCACGAGTTGGGTTAAGTTGTCGATGTGCACATTCTTCTGGGTGACCGTCTGGGAAACCAACAGCACGTCAGCATCGAATTCCACTGCTTTTCGAATGAAGTCTTCATTACTGATCTGGCTGCCTAAATTTAAAGCATCAATCATTTTGTAGCGTTCCAGGCCGTAGTGCCCGGCGTAGCCTTTCATGTTCATAATGGCGTCAATGCCCACCGTATGGGCATCCGTGCCGGTGCTGGCACCGAGTACGCGCAGTTTGCGACCAAAATGCCTCCGGATGAATTCGTCCGTTTCAGCCATGGTCATGATGTGTACATCCACTGCGTTAACATGGATTTGGGTGAAATCCAGCGTGTGCGTAAGGCTGCCGTAGACCACAAAGAAGCTAAAGCCTGTATCCAGGGCCTGATGGTGGGCTACCAGTGGTTCTGACAATCCCATGTGCAAGGCTAACAAACGGGCTGCCTCAACTGCCTGTTCGGAATCGGGCACCGGCAAGGTAAAGGAAAGCTGCACTTTGCCGTCATTCATGGTGTCGCCGTAAGGCTTGAGCTTTTTCAGGTCAAGTGATTTATCAAAATCCTTCTTTGAGGTGCTATATAGCCCGCTGCTCATCGCTGACCTCCTTGAACGGTCTGCCTGGCTGCCGCTTTTGCCCAGTCGGCTTCTTCCTTCAGCAGCAAGGGAACGAATGGGTTGACATAATCTCTGGCTTTTTCGATAACCCCGGAAAGGCCTTTGCCGCCATACAGCGAGCGTTTGATGCCAGCAAATTTGCCTTCTTCGAGGGTATGAAAAAGCCCATCCCTGCGGATGCCCTGCAGGAGGTCGAGTGCCTGGCTCAACACCTCGTTAGCGCGCTGCTCCATCAAGCCGCCATCGCGAAATTCAATTTCAGCACCAAGGTCTGCCATGGCGGTGGCGATGTAACGGGCATTCTCAATTGCCAGCGCCCGGTCCGCCATTAATGGAGTGTGGATGGCTTCCGTCAGCATGCCCAAAAGTTGAATGCGCTGGTGAGTGATGACGGTTACCATATTGAAGAGCGCGTCCTGCACGTGGCCCTTGAAGATATTGCCAGTCATGAATTTGGTTGGCGGCATGTATTTTAGGGGCGCTTTGGGGAAAATCTGGCGCGCCATCTGTGCCTGGGCAAGTTCATAGAGGAAGGAATTGTGGAGGGCAGGGTCCATCTCGTAAGCGTGCCCAAGCCCCATTTGCTCCTCAGGCATGCCGGCTTTGAGCGCGAATTGCTCGTTGATGAATTGCGAAGCCAACACGGTATAGGCTTCATCAAAGGCATCGGAAGTGGTCAGATAGTTATCTTCCCCTGTGTTGATAATCACGCCGGCTGCACCGTTGATCATGCGCGAGAAGCTCTGGTCTATCAGGGTGCGCTGCATATTGATATCGCGGAAAAGGATGCCGTACAGGGCATCATTCAGCATCAAATCCAGGCGTTCGTAGGCCCCCATAACCGCGATTTCTGGCATGCAAAGCCCTGAGCAGTAGTTGCAGAGGCGGATGTAGCGGCCGAGTTCCTCCCCACTTTCGTCCAGCGCCTCTCGCATCAGGCGGAAGTTCTCCTGGGTGGCCACGGTGCCCCCGAAACCTTCGGTAGTGGCGCCATATGGCACATAATCCAGCAGACTCTGGCCAGTGGTACGGATGACGGCGATGATATCTGCGCCTTGCTTGGCGGCCGCTTTAGCCTGGGTGATATCTTCGTAGATATTACCCGTGGCCACAATCACATAGATCAGCGGGCCGGGGTGGTCGCCAAATTCCTGCAGTTTGGCTTCCCGCTGCAGCCGATTGGAGCGAATGCGTTCAAGTGTTTCTTGAGCCCGTTTTTCAGCCCAAATCTGCACTTCATAAGGATCCTGAACCTCTACCTGGCTCAGATCCAGGCTGCCTGTGGCAATAGCTTCCGCCAGTTCTTGCGGTTGCTTGCCCAACGCCAGCGCGCCTTGACCAATCCAGAAGGCGGCACCCTGATTAAGCACACCATTATCTTTAAACTGCTCCACCACGATATTGGGCAGCGGCACCCCGCTTTCATCTACGCCATCAATCCCCAACAGGCGGCAAACAGCGCGCTCGACGGTCATGCTTGTGAAATGTTCCAAATAATTTTGGGTGTCTTCAGCGATTTGCCTGGCAGCCTCCCGTGCTGCGGTCACCTTTTCCCAGTCAAGCTTTATTTCTGCCATTTTTCCTCCTGCCAGAGCTTCTGCATTGCCTGGATCAGTTCTATGTCCATCCCCAATAAAGCCGCAATCTGAATGGCAGCCGATGGGTGCGGGTGCGAGCCATCCACCTCTTCGAGGTGAAAATCCATCAGTTGCTGAATTTGCCGGATCAGCTCAGTGTCTTTTAAGCCAGATACTGACCGAAGTCCCTCCAGGCCAGCCTGCCGGATGCCTTTAATGCGGTAAAACCGCAAACCCTGCCCAGGAGCCACCTTGTAATGTGTGGCCATCAGCAAGCTGGACTGGCTGAGCGCGTATGCCTGGCAAAGAGCCTGGATGATGGCAGTGGCTTCACTGGGGTTGGTACCCCGGCAGGGTTCATCCATTACCACCAAACCACGCTTGAGCTGACTGCGGTGAAAGTCATCCCTGAGCCGAATGGCTTCCATGCCAAAAGAGGACAGCCCCAGGTTAAAATCACCGCTTTCTCCAGCTGCGAATGAGAGAAAATCATAAAGTGGTGTTTTGAGAACCTGGCACGGTGGAAAGTATGCCAGTTGGGTCAATGCAAGGGTCAGAAAACAGGTTTGCAGAGCCACGCTCTTGCCGCCCATATTAGCGCCAGTGATAATCGCGGCCCCTTTTTCCAGGCGTATGGAATGAGGTGTGAAATCAGCCCCGGACTTCTGAAGGGCTGCTTTCACCAGGGGGTGCCAGGCATCAGTAATTTCTGCGGGTTCATCCGCGCTCAACAATTCAGGTTTTTGAGCTTGCCATTTAAGCGCCAATTCAGCCCGGGCCAACCGGAAGTCCAGCCAGCCGCAAGCCTCAAGATTGGTACGCAGTTCTGGCATCCAATGTAACAAACTGATGCCGAGTTCCCTGCGCACACGCTCTTCTTCTTCATCCTCCTCTGCATTAATAAAATTTCGTTTTTTGAGCAGCTCCTGACGGGTCGTGCCACTAGAAGACTCCAGCTTGAACTCAAGTTCACGCTTGTTCTTGCGGATTTGACCAAGTTTGGCAGAGTAAGCTGTATAAATGTGGAATCCTTGGGCACCGGTGCCAGCTGGGTCCAGCAGGCGTTCAGCTTCATCCAGAACTACCAGACGGACTTTGGCCGCCGCTATCAACGCCTTCAGGTCGGCCAGTTGATTGAAGATGGCAATCGCCTTCTTGAGCTCAAAAAACTCGGTTTCATCCAGCAGTCGCTCGCTCTCCACGCCGTGCAAAGTACCGCGCAGCTCCCGCAGCTGCGAAAGCAGCCGCTGGGCATCAATCGCCACGCCCGGAGTAGTATTTAAAAGCGCAATCAGGGCAGCGATCGCGTCCAGCTCTTCCTGAAGCTCACCTTTTTCCGTGGGATCGTAGAAGTGGCGGTATGCCTTTAGGTGGTTACCTTGCGGGCAGCGGCAGTGGCACTGGGCGATGATCTCGTCCAGGCCAACCAATTTAGCTTCTGCGTCGTTTAGATAGATGGTCATAGTTTTCTCAAGGTCTGCTATAGCGGGGTTGGCCCGAAATCCTCCACTGGGATGGTGGTGATGTGGCCAAGGGCATTTAATAAAGCTGTTCTGTCAGCGGGGGTGCCATCAGCTTTGAAGGGATTCAGGCAGACCATCTGAACTGAGAGCGGGTAAAAGGCTGCCAGCTGGATGCCCTGGTGATTAAGTTTGCGCAATATGCCTGGCGAGATGAAAAGACGGGTGCCATCTTCCACCGCCAGGGTCAGGTTTCGAAAGCGTTTTTCTGCCAGAAGGCTCTTGCAGAGGGTGTCAGTCAGGGCGCCTCTGAGCATCAAGGTGCCAGGATTTCCCTCCAAAACGCCAACAATGACCTTTGCCTGACCAACCAGTGAAGGCAGTGCCAATGATTGGGCAGCCTCCTCAATTGCTTGAGGGAAGGCGACAACCCGTATAGCCGGTTGGTTCTTAAGCAGATCCTGTATGCGCACAGCTATTATGGCGTCCAGGGCTGGAATGTTGAGCAAGCTGAGGGCATGGGCAGTAACTTCCGCAAGTTCATCCGGGTTGGCCGACGTTTCAGCTCCGACTGCCAGGATGATGGACTGGGTTATCCCGCCGCCAGCCTGGGCACGCCGCGAGAGGGCGCCATCCACAACAAAGAACAGGTCAGGGTCCTGTTCCCGCAGCAAGTGCTCGCAGTCAAACAAGTCAGCAGCCTGCGAAGGGCCGGCAAGTTCCACGTAACCGTCGCTGAGCGCTTTGCAGATAACCACTTCGCCAAAATTGGTGCGGATGCCGGTAAGTGCCAGAATGTCCAGCAGGGCATCACAGCGGCTGAGAGAACTTTTGGCCGTCGCCAAATAAGTACCAGCGTAAATAAAAATTCTCGGCTTGGGTTGGCCGTTTACCACGTCTTCTTCTTCGCCATCCCTACCGATGGAGGTGATACCCAGTGGCCGCGAAATTCCTGATTTTTGCCAGGTGCGGATGAGATGGTTTAGGCAGGTTGTTTTACCAGCATTCTTTGATAGTCCAACCAGGGCAAGCGAACGCAGCCCCTCAAGGTGGGCTTTTTGGAGGAACAGGCTTGGTGAAGTCAAGCCGCCTTCAAGAACCTCATCTTTATTCGTAACGTATGCCCTCATCAGTTTTTACCTTGCGCAGCAACACTTTGGGCTCAATGGTCATTTGTTGACCGGCCAACAAGCCTGAAACGCCGATCATTTGGATATTCTCTTCGCCTCTGCAAACAGAACAGTGGCAATCCTGATGGTATTCACCCGGCTCTTTGTAGGTGGTGATGACGCCTTCATAGTTGCGCAGGACCACACGATCAGGACCTTGGGAGATCTGGTAATCCGGCATGACCGGGATCTTACCCCCGCCCCCAGGTGCATCCACAACGAAAGTGGGCACGCATAGGCCGGATGTATGGCCGCGTAAGCCTTCGATAATCTCAATACCCTTGGAAATTGGGGTGCGGAAATGTGAAAGCCCCAAAGAAAGGTCGCATTGATAGAGGTAGTAGGGTCTTACCCGCAGGTAGACCAGGCCATTAACCAGCTTGCGCATGACGTGCACGCAGTCGTTGACGCCCCGCAGCAGTACCGATTGGTTGCCTAGTGGCACGCCGGCATCGGCAAGCATGGAGCAGGCTTTCTGGCTCTCGGGGGTGATCTCGTTGGCATGATTGAAGTGCGTGTTCAGCCAGACCGGGTGGTATTTCTTGAGCATTTCGCAGAGCTCAGCAGTGATGCGCTGCGGCATGACCACCGGTGTGCGTGTGCCCAGGCGGATGATCTCCACATGCTCGATTTCGCGCAGTTTTGCCAGGATGTATTCCAGGCGCTCTTCGCCCATCAACAGGGCATCGCCGCCGGAGAGCAGCACATCCCGGACCATCGATTTCCCCCGGATGTATTCGATGCAAGCGTCAATCTCCTTCAAAGTACGGGCGCCATCCTGCTGGCCGGCCAAACGGCGGCGGGTGCAATGGCGGCAGTACATGGCGCACTGGTCGGTGATTAGAAAAAGCACCCGGTCCGGGTAGCGGTGCGTCAAACCGGGCACGGGAGAATCCCCATCTTCTTCCAGGGGATCTTCCAGATCTTCCGGGCTGCGGTAAGCTTCTGCAGCAGTAGGTACGGCTTGTTTGCGGATGGGGTCGTATGGATCATCCGGGTCAATCAGGCTAAGGTAATAGGGTGTGATGGCCATGCGGAAGTTCTGCAACGCTGTGCGCGCTCCGGCTTCTTCCTCAGAGCTCATCGGCAGATAAGTCTTGAGTGTATCAATGTCAGTGATGCGATTTTGAACCTGCCAATGCCAATCGTTCCATTTGTCTTCCGTTACGTCCGGGAACAAGGTCTGGCGGCGAGCCTGACCGCTCTTGTTGATGTATTTTTCTTCAGCTTTCATCGAACTCCTTCGTTCGCTATTTCCTGTAAGTGTGCCGTGGCCACACCTGGGTCAATGCTTAGAGGTAACTTTGCTCAAAAATATCCCGCAGAGCTTTACTTTCGCGCAGTTCCTGCAAGGTCACTTCGGCGTGGTGCTTGGTATAACCATTGCCGATGATCATCAGAACGTCCTTGCCAATTCCTTCTGCCCCCAGGGCTGCCCGCGTGAAGCTGGTTGCCATGCTGAAGAAGTAAACCGTACCGCCATCGCGCACCGGCAGGACGGAAGACATTTCAGTGCCTTCAATGTTGACCACATTGATGGAAACGTCGTATTCCTTGCCGTCGTTGCACTCCAGGGCGCGTTCCAGCACTTCCACCGGTTTGGCGGCGTCGGCCACGAAGAACTTATGCACAAATTTGTTGTCCAGCAGCGTGGCTTTGGGGCGGTCGTTGCGGCTCATCCCGACCACATTGCCGCAGGGACCTACGCGCTTCATGGCTTCGTAGGCACACAGCATGCCGCTTTTGCCACCCGCCCCCAGAATAAGCACTGAATCGCCTGGCCGAACGAGATTGGCTGTCTGGGCAGGAGCACCAGCCACATCCAGGGCAGCCAGCGCCAGTGGCTCCGGCATGTCGTCAGGCAGTTTGGCATAGATGCCGCTCTCAAAAAGGATGGCTTTGCCTTTGATGTCCACCCGCTCAATTTCGGGGTGCACAGCCAGGATCTCATCAATCCGTAAGGGCGTAAGGGAGAGGGAAACCAGGGAAGCGACACGGTCACCTTCCTGGATGTCTTTGCGGTTCTTGAGGGCGGAGCCGATTTTCTCAACGGTGCCCATCAACATACCGCCAGATCCCGTAACCGGGTTTTGCATTTTGCCGCGTTTGGCAACAATATCCAGGATCATTTCCCTCAGGGTGGCTTCGTCTTGTTCTGAGGCCGCCCAAAGTTGATGGAAACTGGCTGAGTCGATGTTGAGGGCTGAGACATCAATCAGGATTTCGTTATCGTAGATTTCCATGGTGTTGTCGATCTTTTGCGCAGCCTGGGGCAGCAAGCCCTTTGGTTCAATCACGCGGTGAGCGCCGTACTTATTTCCCATTGCCATATTTCAATTTCTCCGTGTTGTTAGATTTAATAACGCCGTGCCAGGCCCAAAACTTGCCGGGCTTCATCAGGACTTGCGATTTCAAGGTTCAGTTCCTTAGCGATGCGCGCAATCCGCGCCACAAACTCACCATTACTGACAGCGTTCCTGGTGTGGTCGAAGCGCAGGTTGTCTTCAAACCCCACCCGCACATGCCCTCCCAGCAGCATGCTCATGACATTCATTTCCAGCTGGCAGCGGCCAACACCAGAGACGGTGAAGGTAGCACCTTCTGGCAGTGATTCTTTCATAAAAAGCAGGTCGCGCGGGGTACCGGCGGCACCACCATTGACCCCGAGCACGATGTTGAAATGCAAATGCCCCTGGATGTGGCCTTTGCGCACCAAGCGCAGCGCCATATCGATGTGGCTTTTGTCGAAGCATTCCAACTCGGGCATGATGCCGTGCTCGCGCATGCGGGCAGCAAAATCAATGATCATATTTTCAGTGTTGATGAAGATTTCATCCCCGCCAAAATTGAGGGTGCCGCAGTCCAGGCTGGCCATTTCCGGGTTGAGTTCGGTCGGCTGCAAGCGTTCTTCAGCCGTCATACCGGTTGCCCCACCCGTGCTGGGCTGGATGATAATGTGCGGGCAGGCGGCTTGAATGACATGGATAATCTCACGGAAGCGTTCGCGGTCCTGGGTGGGCTTGCCATCGTCCCAGCGGGCGTGCAAGTGAATGATGGCCGCGCCGGCATCCACCGCACTCTTGGCTTCGCGCACGTACTGCTCGATGGTGTAAGGGACAGCCGGATTCATACCTTGGGTCACTTCGGCGCCGCTGATGGCAGCGGTGATAATAACTTTGTGGTCGCTCATCTGAATTGGCTCCTTTCGGCTCAGCTTTTACGCTGTTTGTCTTTGGGGGTCACACAGGTGCCGGTGGCTTTGCAGACCAGGATGGGTTCGGCCAGCATGTCCGCTGCTGAGTCGGAAAGGTCCGGGCGGGGAGCAATCACCTTCCAGGCTTCAAAGGCCATCTTGCGCGAGCTAATGCCTTCGGAAGTGATCCAGCCTTTGGCTTCGATGTAGTCGCCCGCATAGACGGGGGCTAAAAACTCGATGCTGTCGTAAGCCCTGAACAGGCCTTCATCCCCATCACGGCGGATGAGCAGTTCCGTGGCCACGTCGCCAAAAAGCGCCAGCATCCTGGCACCGTCAACAAGGTTGCCGCCGTAGTGGGCGTCAAGATTGGACATTCTCAAGCGGATCAAGACTGGTTCCATTTTTTTCTCCTTAACTAAAAAGCGCCATGTGTTAATCGAAACACATAGCGCTTCATGCATCGCATGACAGTGGCCCGTCCTTAGTCCGGCTCACCAGGCACTCTGAGAGGGTATTCACAGAGCCCTTCGGCAGCGGATAATTTGATTCTCACTCCAATCCCGGAGCTTCCTGAGTTTCTACGCCTTCCGCCGCGCCTCTATTAAAGGTATTAATTTTTCACTGCAAGCCTGTTTGTAGGCAATTTCAAAGATATGCCTATTATAGCCTTGAATGCAGCCAGTCGGCAAGGGTGTTTGGCATGAGTTGACATCCGGGGTCGAAGAGTTTGTGCGTGCATTCCGCGCAAATTGCCAGATCAGAAGGGACAGGTACAAAGTTACCGGGTAGGTTCGCGCTCTCACGAATTTCAAAATTGGAGTAAACAAAGACAGGCAGGTCACTGACTTCGAAGCTTTCAATGACAGCGTGGGCTGGCGGTATAACTTGGAGCTCCTCTATGAATGCCTTAACGGTTTCGGGCTTACCAGATACTTCAATTTCAACGCCTCGGGATGAGTTGAGCACCCAACCACCCAGCCCGTGCTTGGTTGCGTAAGCATAGACAGTTGGGCGAAAGCCCACTCCTTGCACGATTCCGGTCACTTTGATGAGTTTGTTGATTAAAACCTCGCTCAGGCAGTTTTGGTTTTGGCGACTTCAGCAATCAACCAGGCCATCCAGGCCTCAAACCCTTCTCCGGTTTTTGAGGAAAGCTCAAAGCAAACCAATCGTGGGTTGAGAGCGGCCACGCCCTGTTTGAAGTAATCCATACGAAATTCCAGGTAGGGCAAAAGGTCGATTTTGTTAATGATGAGCACATCAATGCCACGATAGATATTGATGTACTTGTATGGTTTATCGTCACCTTCAGGAATTGAGGCAATAAGGATGTTTTTGTGCGTACCGAGGGCGAACGCCGCAGGGCAGATAAGGTTGCCAACATTTTCGATGATTACCAGGTCAATTTCGTCCAAAGGTAATTGGTCCAGCGCCATTTCGGTCATCACCGCGTCCAGATGGCATTCACCGCCGGTGTTGATCTGAACCGCTGGTATTCCTTTGGCAACGATTTTGTCGGCGTCAATTGTGACGGGGGCAGTATCACCCTCAATGACACCCAGATGAATGGATTCCGAAAGGTGTTCAATGGTCTTGAGTAAAAAGCTGGTTTTTCCCGCGCCAGGAGAAGCCATGACGTTCAACCCGAGGATTTTAAGGGCATCCAGGCGCTTCCGATTCTCGGCCGCCAAACGGTCATTCGAATCCAGTATTTTGCGGACGATTTCAACTTTCCGGTTCATTTTTTTCCTCAGTAATAATCTCTATGTGATCAACCTGCATTTCATTGCCGGAAAGAATTTCAAGGTCAAAGCTCTTGCATGCCGGGCAGGGCAACAGATCCTCCGTGATTTCAAATTCCTGCCCGCATTTATTACATTTGAAAACAGCGGGCGGCCGGTTGAAGTGCAGGGTTGCGCCTTCGCAGAGCGTATCCTTACTAATGTGGTCCCAATAAAACTGGACCGAATCATCAACGATCGAGGAAAGCCGGCCGATGGTGAGAAAAATATCACTGACCCGGCTGGTGTTATATTTTTCCGCTTCTTCCAATGAAATCTTGAGAATATCTTCAGTAACTGCTAATTCATGCATAGCTGAAGTTCAATCCTTTCAGGGTAATTAAAAACTTATTTTTAAGTTTATCAGCCTCAGACCAAACCTGCTACCTCTCAGAGAATCTCAAGAAGTACTGTAAATTTCCAAAATCTTAAGTCCACAAACATCAATAAAACAAGAGACTGTCTGGATGATGTTTCCAGATAGTCCCAATCGTTGTAGTAAGTTAAAGATTTCTGAGAAAAATATTATTAGAGCGTAGATTGATCACCCTGTTTTTTTACCTGGGAACATTTATTTACCAACTGTCTTATGGACCCAACCGTAGGTATCACTAGAATCACATACCCATTGAGAATAAACAATGTCACTATTTATGACAACACCAAAGACGTCATAACCACAATAATCCGCAGATGCGGTATATAACCAGAAATGGAGGATGCTTCTGCCAGCAGGAATCGTCACCGTTTGAGAAATTTGTGAGGATTCATTAGGATAACCGCCCAACCATGCTAACCAGGATCCGTTATGTGGAGAGATAAGCAAATCCTGGGTGGTATTAAGAATCAAGTCAAGCCCACTCGTAGAAAGTTCAGTCCATACAATATCCCCCGATTCAAAACCTCCATTTTGAATCGGATTTTACCTAGCGCGAAGGATTAAAGGGAGATATAGACTATACGATGTTTCTGTCGTGAAAGACCAGAACGCATTTTCATCACCGTTTGCAGGAGTAGTGCCTAAGTTATTGGTTGCCCGTACTTGCCAATAGTATGTTGTGTTTGCACTTAACCCGGTGACAGCAACACTGCTAGACGTGCCAGTATCCACCCAATTTGAACAAACATTATCATTGGTAGTGTCCATGCAATAAAGGTAAGAAGTTGTCTGCCAACTGGTTCCCCAACTCAGTGTTAGATTTTTTGGTTGATTTATGGGACCATCAGAAGGTGAATTCTTTTCAAAGGGTGCAGGTCCTAGTGGGGCTGCCGCTAAAACCGCCGACCCTGCATTTACAATGCCCGTCCCACATAATGAAGTAGAACACGTACTACCTGCCGGGAAAGCTGTCGCGGTGCTTTGTAGAATTGAAAGGATCTGGCTGGGGGTAAAGGATGGATTCATTGAATACATAAGTGATACAACGCCGCTGACATGCGGGGCTGCCATGCTTGTACCCTGATAATATGCATAAGCATCAGCAATTGGCCCCTGTAGGCCTGTATTTAAAGTAGATCGAATCCCATTTGTTGAAAAATTCGTTGTATCGCCGCCAGGGGCGCTAATTTCCACTGCAGAACCGTAATTACTATACCAGGATCGATCTCCATAACGATCGGTAGCAGACACCGTAATTACCCGGCTACAATTTCCTGGCGCGTAATACGAAGCATCATCACCGTTGTTTCCAGCTGCTACAACAATCGTTGTGCCAGCTGCTGTAATATCATTAATTGCAGTTTGAAAATATGAAGGACAGTATTCTGGTCCTCCAAGGCTCAGGTTAATCACCTTGGCAGGGTTTGAATTAACGAGCACACCCGATACCGATAATCCGGCTGCCCAACGCATACCATCGATAATATCGGACTCGTAACCACCGCATTTTCCAAGTACACGTACCGGCAGGATCTTTGATTTCCAGTTGATCCCTGCCACACCGTATCCATTATTGCTGGAAGCCGCTATCGTGCCAGCTACATGTGTTCCATGCCACGAGCTATAACTTACTCCACATCCATTGAAATAACCAGATGCATTTTCTGATGACGTGATCCAGTCACCCGGGTCGCTCGGGTCACTATCGCGCCCATCACCATCATTCGCGTCCAAGCTAATTGAGATAAAGTCATAACCAGGCGCAATTCTTCCTGAAAATTCTGCATGACCAGTAATGCCAGTATCAACCACAGCCACAACAACGCTTGATAATCCGGTTGTAATGTCCCATGCGGCAGGAGCGTTGATCCCATAATTTCCCGGTGTGGGTGAAAAATAACCCCATTGAAACGGATAACCCGGGTCATTGGGTACATAAGTGTGCTGCATGATGAAATCAGGTTCAGCATATTCGACTTCAGGTAGAGCATTCAGCTTTTCGATGATCACCTGTAATGCAGTCGAGCTCATCTTCGTCGGCAGGCGTAGAATATGCGAGCCTCCTGACATTTCTCTGACGTACTTTAACGTGAATCCTACAGAAGCACTTAATCGTTGTAATTGATCTTCACTTGCTGGATTTATTCCATTGCCCTGAATTTGAATTTCTTTATATTTGATGATAATTTGATCGGTTTTTGCATCTGGAGATACACCCGCAGGTCCAATAACATTATCATCTGGGAGTTTCCTAGGCTCGGATTTTGACAGTTCAAGTGGAGCTGGTCCATGAACTGGATCTGCAGAAGAATATTCAAGTGTAAGGGGAGCAGAAAAGGATTTTAATTGATCAGAGGTTTGCTCAAAAGACGGCATTCTTGGTTGAAAAATCTTCTGGAGGATGCTCGTCCTGGTAGTCGTCATTACCTTTGCAGCTACCACACTCGTAGGATACAAAATTAACCCTAAGAGAATGAAAATCCGCAAGCAAACCAAGATCAAATGCGATACTTTATCGTTTTGAAGGATGAGTTTCATTTGCTGCCTCTTAATATTAATTTGTTACGTGCAATTATTTTCTCTAAGGAGGAATTCATGCAATCTGTATATTCTCCCACTAATCAATATTTTATCCATCATAAAATGATAAGTCAACGCTCGCGCTCAGGAAATTGGAAAATTGGTCTGATGCCGGCTTTGACCCTCATCAGGCACTTTGTGCCAGCTTCCCCTCACTGGGAAGCCCAAGGATTATGCAATTTCCTGTCTGGTCAATTGAAATTCTTATGGGAAGCCCAAAAAAATGCCCTCCCACTTGGGGAGGGCTTGCTCAAAGCCTATCTAATCAGAATTTCCTGACAATTAAAGCTCAGCCATCCGCACTTCACGGCCATTTTGCTCACTGGACAAGTTGGCAGCTTCAAGGATACGCTGCGTGGCCAGGGCGGTGGCAAAATTAAGCTCAGATTCTTTGCCTTCTTGCAGACAAAGAGCAAAATCATAAATCGAGGCCAGATGGGCGTTGATCATCATCCCCTGGCTGTACTTTGGGTTTGCCCACAGTTCGGCAATGGGATGCCCGTTTACTTTGGCATCCAGCTTGGGGGCAGAAAGCGACCAGGCATTGGTTTTGGTGTCGAACCACTGCAGGTTTTCAGCTTTACTGGCCGAAAAACGCAGCGCGCCACCTGAACAGTAAATCTCAAAATAGGTATCTTCGCCTGTTCCAGCAGCAACGCGCGTCACTTCAACTGTTCCTGTTACGCCTTCAAGGTGCCGCAACACCGCCAGGCACCAATCATCTACATCCACACCGATTTGTTCAATTGCGCCAGCAGTAGTCGGCCGCTGTTTGATGAAGGTATTTTGCCAGGCTGAAACGGTTTCGGGTTCGCCAATCAAATACTGCATCAGGTTGACCATATGCGAACCCAGGTCCATCCAGGCACCGCCCCCAGAACGCCCTTTCTGCAGCCGCCAACTGGTAGGCCGATTCGTGTTCAGATAACTGCTATGGTACATCACCGCCCGATAGTGTAGCGGCTTGCCTATCATCCCGGATTGCAGCATGGCCCTGGCCTGCACAACCCCCGGCAGGTAGCGCAGGATGAAAGCAGAGTGGGTTTTTACACCGGCTTCAGTTGTTGCCTGAACCATTTGCTGGACTTCTGCCAGGTTCATGCCTAAAGGTTTTTCGCAATAAACAGCTTTACCGGCCCTGGCAGCTGCCAGGGCTTGCGGTAAGTGGGCGTCGTTGGGGGAACATATATCCACATAATCCAGGTCCGCAGCCAAAAACTCGATCAAATCAGTGAAGACGATCGGGCTGCCCAGGGCACGGATTAAATCTTCGTCGCCCTCACTGTGTGTACGCAGCAATGCCTTGGTCTGCACTGTAAGCATGGGCTTGAGAAGGCAAAAAGGAATGCTGTTGGCAGCTTGTGCATGGGTTTTGCCAATAAAACCAAAGCCCAGTATGCCTGATTTAAGGAGCGGTAGAGCGGTCATGCTCATCCTTTCTGGTAGACAATCCTGCCCGCAACCTGGTTCATGACCACGTCACCACCCGGCTCCACGGCAATCAAATCCGCCCGTTTTCCAACGCCTATGCTGCCGTAATCCTTGTCAAGGCCGATGAGTTTGGCAGGATTAAAGCTGGCCATGCGCACTACCTGCCGGTAGTTGTACTCCATGTACTGCGCGGCATTATGCAAAGCCCGGTTGAGCGCTACAGTGGACCCAGCGATAGTGCCGTTATCCAACAGGACCAAACCATTTTTAATAGTGACTCTTTGACCCAGGGAACCGTACACACCATCGGGTAAATGAGCGCCGCCTATAGCGTCTGTAATCAGCACAATCTGATCAGGGCTCAAACAGCGGGAAGCCATTTTGATGGCCCCGGGATGCACGTGGATGGTATCGCAGATCAGTTCGGCAGTCACATCATCACTGTCCATAATAGCCCCAAACACGCCGGGTTCACGCTGGTTGAAGCCCCGTTGGGCATTAAAGGTGTGGGTCACATGCCGGAAGTCGCCCCGCAGAGCCGCGGCCGCAAATTCATATGTGGCGTTGGTATGACCCATGGCCACCACAACGCCGTTGGCTCGCAGATAGGCCGCCACTTCCATGGCATTTGGAAGTTCTGGGGCCATTGTAATCTGCTTGATCCAGCTTTTGCCTGCTTCAAGGAAGGCTTGCGCTTCCTTAAGATCCGGGATACGCAGCCAATGCTCATCAAAGGCGCCCTTTTTTTCCGGGTTCAGATATGGCCCTTCCAAGTGCAAACCAAGCGGTTGAGAGCCAACAAAGGTGTCATTTTCAAAGAGATGCACATAGGTTTTAATGATTTCCACCAGCTCATTGGCAGTTGGCGCGGCTACTGAGAGTAAAAACCCAGCCAGGCCGCTGAAAGCAATTTTTTCGGTGTAGGTATGCAATCCTTTAGAAAGGTCACCCTCGCCAAAGAAGAATCCAAATCCGCCATGCACGTGGATGTCTATCAAGCCAGGCAGCAAGCGCTTGCCGGCATATTCCTCATGCGGTAGATCTTTTGCTGCTTCAGGTAAGGCTGAAGCTTTACCTACCCAGGCAATCCTGCCGGCGGCGTCCACCCAGACTAAACCGTCCCTCAGGGTCTCAAAAGGGGTGATGACTTCACTGGCTTGCAAAACCTTTTCAGACATTATGCCTCCATTTCTATTCGTCAGAGTCGCCTTCCGTTATAATAAAAAAACGCGAGCAAAGGATCTAAAAAAATAATTAAAGAACAAAATTCAGCCAACACACACCTTGAACAGGGTAAAGCCTTGGCAGGGATGCTCTTTGATTATAAACTTTCTGACCTTGAAAATCTGTCCTCTTCCCATCCGGAACTTCGTCAGAAGTATGCACTCCTGACGAACCTGGAGTTCGCGGATGTTGTCAGTCAGGTTCAAACCGCAAAAATCACTCAACAAAAACAGACCGCCTGGCAAATGGTTCCAAGGGATCTAACTGTCATCCTAGTAGTCTGTCAAATCTCAATCTTAGGATAAAGACTTATTAACTTTATCCGAGCATCAGCGGTAGTAAACCGCCAAAGTAGCTTAACAATTTGAGCATTTCGTTTTTCCACCCAGGCGTTCACCT